>Ga0197143_1000303_pt1 | contig 57209 bp, 47 predicted proteins | sample GBS70_MetaG_FD_148603 | JGI IMG/M metagenome (GOLD analysis project Ga0197143, IMG submission 148603) | Sediment microbial communities from Great Boiling Springs, Gerlach, Nevada, United States - GBS 70_MetaG | ecosystem: Environmental > Aquatic > Thermal springs > Hot (42-90C) > Sediment... | reverse complement strand
CTTACCCTCCAGGAGTCTCATGGCTTTCCTCTCGCGGGATGTCGTGGAAGTTCAGGATGTCCATGTACTCCCACTCCCGATAGGCCATCGCATAGACCCGCCGCCGGGTCGCATACCGAAGGACGTTCTCGGGAAACTCCAGGCCGGCTAAGATCCGGACCAGACGCCGGTCCCGATACTCCGGGAAAAACTCAAAGAACCGCTCCGCCTTCTCGATCAACTCGTCCACATACTCGGCTTTTAGGGTCGACCGCACCTCGATCAGGAAGACCGCATGAGGACAGACGACCAGCACGTCCACTTCGTAGTCCTGCCCGTTCATCCGACGGAGGACGTGCCGGGCCTTGAACGTCGGCTCGCATCCAAAGTACTGCCGGATGACGGGCCGGGCCGCCGGGGACACGATGTCCTCGACCAGCGTCCCCATCTTGCGGGCCAGTTCCCCCCACTGCTTGTTCATCTGCCGCCGCTCCTGACGACTTTCCTCCCGAAAGGCTTCCATCTCCTCCTTGAAGACCCGCATTTCATCTTTAAACACACGCATCTCTTCCTTAAAGGCCCGCATCTCCTCCTTAAACGCCAACATCTCCTCACTTAATCGGATTAGGGCCTCTTCCAATCTATCAACCCTCTGCTTCAGCGTCACCATGTCTTGACCTCGACGAAGCCTATCTTATGCAGGTTGAGTAAGGCTTCGGCTTCCCCCGCGTTCGTATCCATGAGGGGAGCACCGCCCAAGGCCAGACTATACTTACCCTCCAGGAGTCTCATGGCTTTCCTCTCGCGGGATGTCGTGGAAGTTCAGGATGTCCATGTACTCCCACTCCCGATAGGCCATCGCATAGACCCGCCGCCGGGTCGCATACCGAAGGACGTTCTCGGGAAACTCCAGGCCGGCTAAGATCCGGACCAGACGCCGGTCCCGATACTCCGGGAAAAACTCAAAGAACCGCTCCGCCTTCTCGATCAACTCGTCCACATACTCGGCTTTTAGGGTCGACCGCACCTCGATCAGGAAGACCGCATGAGGACAGACGACCAGCACGTCCACTTCGTAGTCCTGCCCGTTCATCCGACGGAGGACGTGCCGGGCCTTGAACGTCGGCTCGCATCCAAAGTACTGCCGGATGACGGGCCGGGCCGCCGGGGACACGATGTCCTCGACCAGCGTCCCCATCTTGCGGGCCAGTTCCCCCCACTGCTTGTTCATCTGCCGCCGCTCCTGACGGGCTTCTTCCCGAAAAGCCTGCATTTCGTCCTTAAACATGCGCATCTCCTCCTTAAAGGCCAACATTTCCTCACTTAATCGAATCAGGGCCTCTTCCAATCTATCAACCCTCTGCTTCAGCGTCACCATGCCTTGACCTCGACGGGGGTGCTCCGCACGCCCGTGCAAAGCTTCCATCACTCCGTCACTTTGTCACCCCGTCACCCCATTCGGGTCCGATGCGCTCCGGACGGCCGCCTCCACGGGTTCCGACGGGCGGACACTGGCCCGGGCCTTCCGAAGGGCCTCCAAGACCCGTTCCGGCGTGATAGGGAGTCGGTCGATACGGACTCCGATGGCGTCGTAGACGGCATTGGCGATGGCCGGGATGACGCCGGCCAGGGAACCCTCTCCGACCTCCTTGGCCCCAAAGGGACCTTCGGGGTCGATACTCTCGACGATGATGCTCTCGATGATCGGATGGTCGAGGAGGCCCGGCGTCTTGTACTCCAGGAGGCCGGCATTGAGGATGCGCCCGTCCTGCATGATGACCTGTTCCATCAGGGCCTGGCCGAGACCCATCGAGACGGAACCCTCGATTTGGCCCTCGACGGCCAAGGGATTCAACGCTCGGCCGCAGTCGTGAGCCGTCCACACACGTTCGACCCGGACTTCACCCGTTTCGGTGTCGACAGACACCTCAGCGACGGAGGCGCTGTAGCTGTAAGCCGGCGACGGTCCGACACCGGCTCCCTTGTAAGTGCCGCCCTGGGCCTCGGGCGGAGGCGAGTAAGCACCTTTCCCGACGAGCGTACCGCCTGTCTCCTGGAGGGCCATATAGACGGCCTCGTCAAAGGACACGCCCCGGTCAGGTGCCTCCCGATCAAAGACCCGCCCGTCCCGAAATTCGAGTCGTTCGGACGGGACCGCCAGGGACCGGCTGACGACGTCGGCCAGCCGGTCCCGAATCTGCCGGGCCGCCTGGAGGGCGGCGTTACCGGCCATGAAGGTGACCCGGCTCGAGTAACTCCCCAGGTCCAGGGGCGTCAGGTCCGAGTCGCCCGAGACGACCCGGACCCGCCGGAGGGGGACGCCCAGGACCTCAGCGACGATCATGGCCTGGACGGTGTCGCAGCCCTGGCCGATTTCGGCCGTCCCCGTATACAGGTTAATCCCGCCGTCCACGTCGACCCGGACGATGACGTTCGAGTGGGGCATGTCGGACCGGATGATGGGCCGGCCGGCCCCGCTCACGTAGTGACTGCATCCGAGGCCGATCCCCCGCCCATACGGAAGCTTCCGCCACTTCTCAAAAAAGTGGGACGCCTCGACGACCCGACGGATGCACTCGGGCAGGCCGTAACTCGTCACCCGCAGGTCGTTGACCGTCCGGGTATTCGGCCGCAGGAAGTTCCGGGCCCGGATCGCCACGGGGTCGAGACCGAGGTCCTCGGCGATCATGTCCAGCAGAGACTCGAAGGCAAAGCGGGTGTTGACGGACCCGTGGCCCCGCTGGGCCCCACAGGGCGGCTTGTTCGTCAGGACCCGGTAGCCGTCGTACTTGATGTGGGGGATGTCGTAGATGGCCGCCAGGAGTTGACCGGCGTAGAGGATCGTCACGACGCCGTAACTGCAGTAGGCCCCGCCGTCCTGGACGACCTTGCACTCGACGGCCGTGATGCGACCGTCCCGCTTGACGCCGACTTTCAGCCAGATATGTTGGTCCGGCCGACCCCGATTCAGGTAGAAGACTTCTTCCCGGGTCATCGTGACCCGGACAGGCCGACCGGCGACCATCGCCAGTTTGGCGGCGACGACCTCGTGGGGCAGGGGCTCGTCCTTACCGCCGAAGCCACCCCCGACGGCCGGCTTGATGATACGGATGCGGTCCATCGGCAGGCCGAGGACCTTCGCCAGGGTCCGATGCAGGTAGTACGGCGTTTGGGTCGAGGACCAGACGGTCAGACGGCCCTGGAGGTCGTACTGGGCGACGGCGCTGTGGGGCTCCATCGCCGCATGGTTCAGGCGGGGACAGAAGAAGTAGTGTTCACGGACATAGTCGGCTTCGGCAAAGCCCCGCTCGACGTCCCCAAAGTGGAGATGGTATTCCCGCAGGATGTTGTTCGGCCGGTCGTCGTGGATCCAGGGCGGCGGGGCCTGCATGGCCTCGAGGGCATCGAAGTAGGCCGGCAGGGGCTCGTAGACGACCTCGATGCGCTCGAGGGCCTCCTCGGCGGCCTCGATGGACTCGGCGGCCACGGCCGCCACGCCCTCCCCGACGTAGCGGACCCGGTCGACGGCCAGGGCCGTCTCGTCCTGACCCACGGGGAGGATGCCGTACCGGGTCGCCACGTCCTGGCCCGTGATGACGGCGACGACACCGGGGACCCGGCGGGCCTTGGAAACGTCGACTTTCAAAATTCGGGCATGGGGAAGGGGGCTCCGCAGGATGCGCCCGATCAGTAGCCCCGGAAGCCGCAGGTCGTCAGCGTAGACGGCCCGGCCCGTAACCAGGTTTTCCCCGCCGACGTAGGGCGTCCGCTTGCCGATAGTCTGAAACTCCATGACACCCTTCCAGAGCCCTTTTGTATTCTATCACAACTCTGGCCCTGGCAGGGTTCCAACGGCATGAGTCCCAGGTACCTGATACCCGATACCCGGTATCTGACCCCCATGAAGCATACGTACCGTCCATCGTAGAACGCACCCCTGACATCCAAGCCCCTCATCGTCCCTCGGTCACTTCGTTACCCCGTCACTCCGTCACTTCTATTATGAGTGGCCGGTGAGATACTGCCCGACATCTTCTTGACGCCGCAAAGCCCGACGGTAATGACTTGAATACTATTGGATTATTTAGCATAGATTTCGGAATAGCGGGCGGGTTCCTTCGCAGGGTAGGTTCCTATCGGAGGCTCATGCCGGGGAGCCTTCCAAGAGGGTCCGGAGGCGGACTTTGCCATAGGCCTTGGCCATCGTGACGTACTGTTTGAGGTCTCGCCAGGACTTGATGGACTTCAGGGCCTTCGGGATCTTGCGGAGGACGCTGTAGCCCTGGACTTGAGACCACTCAAACAGGAGCTCGCTGATCTGCTCCCACGAAAGTTTGTCAATGTAGAGGGGGATGTCGCCCTGAGAGGCGGGGAGCGTCACGATGCCGGGGGGGTTGGGCACGCTCCAGGAGAAGTCTGGCGGGATGATGCCCTCCCGCCGAGCCCGGGCCTCGATGGGCGTCCCAGGATAGATGTGCATGATGCTGATAGAGATGTCGATGGGCCGATTGCGCTCCTTGGCCTCCCGCTTGAGGCTCAGGATGTAGTCCATCGTCATCCGAGCCTCTTCGTACGTCTCCGTCGGATGGGAAAAGATGAAAAAGGGGTTCGGGATGATCCCCAGGTCCCAGCACCAACGGATGACGCGGGTGACCTTGTCGATGCTGAAGCCCTTACCCTTGCGAATGACCTCTTGGAGGATGCGGGTCGAGGCCGACTCGACGCCCATCCCGATGAGGAAACAGCCGGCTTCCCGCATCTTCTTAAGGAGGGCATAGTCGACCGTGTCGATGCGGATCTCACAGTACCACGAGAGGTCCAACTTCCGTTCGATCATCAGGTCGCACAGGTCGTGAATCCGGCGGGGGTTAAACGTGAAGGTGTCGTCGAAGAACCACAGGCCCCGAACGCCGTACTGGTTCACGAGGATCTCGATTTCCTCCATGACCCGCTCGGGGGAGTTGGCTCGGACCTTGCGGCCCCAGTTGAAGGGCGTGGCGCAGAATTCGCACGTGAAGGGGCACCCCCGGCTCGTCATGAGGTTCAGGGCCCGACGGCGGCCCTTGTGGGGGTCGTCGACGTGGAACGTGTAGGCGTCCATCGGGTACAGGTGGCGGGCCGGGAAGGGGAGTTCGTCGAGGTTCTCGACGACCGGCCGGGGCGGGTTGTGGCGGATGGAGCCGTCCTTCTCCCGGTACGAGATACCCCGGACCTTCCGGAGGTCCCCGCCCCGGTCGAGAACCTGGACGAGCTCCAGGGTCGTGATTTCACCCTCGCCCCGGACGATGAAGTCACACCACGGGACGTGGGTCAGCGTGTCCTCGGCCGCATTCCAAACGTGGGGACCGCCGAGGACGGTAATGACGTGGGGGAAGCGCTGTTTAATCTGGCGCAGGGTCTCGAAGGCATAAAAGCGGTTTTCCGTCGTAAACGTCAGCCCCACGATGTCGGGGTTAAACTTTCGGACTTCCTCGACGACGTCGTCGTAAGTCATCCGGAGGGCGTTGGCGTCGACGATGCCGCAGGTATACCCGGCCTGCTCGAGGACGGCCGCGCAGTATCCAATCCCCAGGGCTGGAATGAGTTCCCCGTGACTCCACCGTTCGGCCAGATATCCCCCCGGGGGAACCATAAAGAGGACCTTCATCGACATGCTGGTAAACCTCCCGCTTTCAGCCTTCGTGAGGGGGCGATGTCCACAGGGAACGTACGACGGCTTCTTTACCCTAACCGAATCTCTTGCCCATGTCAACTGCGGGGCACTGGGACGGTAGTGTCCCCTGGAGTCATACAGTCATACGGCAGTAGGGCAACGATTGATTACCCGTCACTTGTCACCTGTTACTCGTCACTCCGTCACTCCAGTTTGTATCCGGTTCAGGCGTGGGGAGAGCTGGGGATTCGCACTCAGACGGCCCGGTTTGCAATTTCCGTTGAGGCTTTGCGGGAGTTCACCCCTCATTCACCCCTAATTTTGGAATAGACAGAGATCCGAGGGCTATTTGACATAAAGCATCGCTTGAGGTATATATAGGCGCCTCTGCGGGGAAGCGGGCCATCCCGCAGAGAGGGCCCCTATCCAAAAAAAGAAAAGGAGGAGGGGGTGGGATCGTGACCGGGAGGGGGAGTCACGATCCCATCGGGGCCCCAGGTGGCGCTTAATCACGGGGCTTGGCTGGGGTTTGGGGCAATAAGAGCTTTGGTCTTTCTATATATAGGTCTTTCCCCCCGGGTCGGCAAGTCCCCGGAGTCCCCTACCGCTCGTCGCTGTCTTTGGGCCGGAAGGGCGGCTTCTGCCGAGGCTGTAACACCTCCCGCTCGACCATCGGACGGTAGGACTCCACCCGCCGTTCCTCTTCCCGGGGCAATCGGGGCTGAACCACACTCGGACGCCCTTCATCGACCCTCGTCCACTCCAGGGGTACCGGTCTTACCGGCCGTCCGGCCCATCGCTCGACCTCCCGGACGTCCGGAGCCCGTCGCTCGACTCTTAAGTTAGAGTCGCGCGGGAGGGCCGGGGTTCGAACGTACTGGGCCACGTTGTCCCGGGTGAACTCCTGGACGGACACGAAGACCCAAACGTTCGCCGAGGACCGGGGTCGGGCCGGTCCGGGCCGGTACCCGTAAGGTCCCGGATAGGGCCCGTCGTCATCCTCATCGTAGTAACCCCCGTACGGACCGGGCGGAGGGACATTCCATCCCGGCGGCGGTAGGGGGGCCCATCCGATGTAGGCTCCGACGACCACCCACTGGACCCATGCCGGACCCCAGGTGTAGTCCGGCACCCACAGCCAGCCGTAGACGGGGTGGAGGAACCACCGCCCGTAGTGATAGACGATCCATCCGAAGGGTTCATAGGACACCCAGAACCAGCCGTAGCGGGTCCAGATCCAGTGTCCGTGCAGATAGGGCCGCCAGCCGATCACGACCCAAGGCCGCCAGCAGTAACCGAAGGGCGGTACGTACACCCACGTCCCGTAATATTGCAGTTCCGCAAAAACCCCCACGGGCGAAGCGTAAACCCCGCCGTAGGCGTAAGCGCCGTGGCGCTTTTTATGGGCATAGGCCGGAGCGCAGGCCACGCAAAAGGCCAGGACGGCCACCGCGGCCGCCACGCCCAGGCTTCTCCGATCGAACGTCTTCATCGCTCACCTCCGATATGCGCGGGCTTTTTCAAGCACCGGGTATCGGGTACCGAGTGCAGGTCCCGGCCCTCGGTGCTCGGCTCCCGGTATCCGGCGGCCCTTCCCGGAAGGCCCCGTCCCGGAGACTCCCGGAAAAACGCACATTTCCGGTGTGCAAGACGCGTGCCAAAACGGAAGCGGGCCGTCCTGAAGCCTTGGCGGGGCGACCGCTCCATTAGGCCCGGCCGGGTCGACCGTCCCCTACTGGGGACAGATGTCGCCCCCCACCGGGTCAACCGTCACCGGCCATGGAATGCGGGATGGGGAAGGCATGCCATCCGAAGGCGTCGAGCAGGCCCGCCAGACGCCGGCGGGCCGTCTCCAGTTCGGACCATGCGACCCGGGGCGACTCCCGAAGATAGCGGGCCTTCCAGCGTAGAATCCGTCGGATACGGGCGGCCAGGGTCGGCTCAGCCGAATGGGCCAGGTGGGCTCGGATTTCGGCGAGGGCCAAGTCGGCCACCGGCAGGCCGTGGGCGAACAGGAGGCCGTCGGCCCCGGCTCGCAGGGCGAGGACGGCGGCCTCGATGGGACTCCATCGGAGGGAGACGGCATCCATCTGGAGGTCGTCGGTCAGGATCAGGCCTGAGTACCGGATACGTCGCCGCAGAAGGTCGTAGACCCGAGGCGACAGGGAGGCCGGGACGCCGGGGTCGAGGGCCGTGTATTCGGCGTGGGCGACCATCGTCATCGGGATGTGAGGGGCCATCGACCGAAAGGGCCGGAGGTCCGTCTCCCACAGGGTCGCCTCGTCGGTCTCGACGACGGCCCGGCCCGTGTGCGTGTCCTGAACGGCCCGCCCCAAACCGGGAAAGTGCTTCATGCAGAGGGCCACACCCCACCGACGATATGCACGGGCGATCCGCCGGGCCTGCCGAACGACGGCCCGGGGGTCGGCGGCGATACAGCGTTCGAGCCCGTGCATCCAGGCATCGGGCCGACACAGGTCGAGGACCGGGTACAGGTTCACCCGAATGCCCAGGTGAAAGAGGCACTCGGCGACAAGTTCGTGGTAGCGCTCGTGGGGGAATCCGGTCGCTTGACTCAGCCAGTGGGCCGGCGGGAGAGCAGGCAGGATGCCCTGAAGCCGCTGGACCCGACCGCCTTCCTCATCGACGGCGATCCACGGCAAGGGGGCCCCGACCGTCCGGTAGACGTCTTCGATGAGAAGGCCCAGTTGCTCGGGATGGACTACGTTGCGTCGGAACAGGATGACCCCGCCGGGCCGGACGTCCCGCAGAAACTCCCGTTCATAGGGAGTCAGTTCGGGTCCCTCCAGACCAACCCACACCAGTTGTCCCAGGTCGTCCCGGATGTCCTTTCCCATCGTCGCTTCCGGTTGAAGTCGGAATCGGGGGCCGGCACCGGATACCCGGCCGGGGCTCGACGTTCGACCTTAGGGAGCCGGGGGCCGAGCGCCGAGTAATTCCCGGGCCCGCTCCAGGACGGCCACGAGCATCGGGAGCGTGAGCCGTCCCGTCTGGGTGTTCTGCCGGCTCGGATGATAACTCATGAGGAGCGTGCGAGTCTCGTCCAAGGAAGCCTCGCCGCCGTGCTGAAACCGGACCCGAGGCGGCCGCCGGGACCGCCACACCGACCAGGCCGCCAGAAATCCCTGCGTGGCGATCTGCCCCAACGTCAGGACAACTCGCACGTCCGTCAGGAGTTCCAGTTCCCGCACGAGGAAAGGCCGACAATGGGCGATCTCGTCCGGCCGAGGCCGATTGCCCGGTGGGGCGCATCGGACGACGGCCGTGATGTAAACGTCCTGGAGGACCAGGCCGTCGTCCCGATGGAGGGAGTACGGCTGGTTGGCGAAGCCCGTCGCATGAAGGGCCGCCATCAGGAAGTTACCCGAGGCGTCACCCGTGAAGACCCGGCCCGTGCGGTTACCCCCGTGGGCCGCCGGAGCAAGGCCGACGACGAGGAGCCGCGCCCGGGGGTCGCCCCAGCCGGGGACGGGACGGCCCCAATAGACCTCGTCCCGGTAGGCCCGTCGCTTGAGGGCCGCCACGCGCTCTCGGTACTCGACGAGGCGGGGGCACCGGCGACAGGCGATGACTTCTTGCCGGAGCCATTCCAGGTCCTGCATGGCCGTCCTACGGAGCCCCGCTCGTCCGATCGGGGTCATCGAATCTCAGCCCCCGCGTGACGCGGGGTTCATTCCCGGTGCGCCCGGGGCATTATACGGAAAGAAGTCCTTCGGGTCCCGTGCCGAACCCCTGGACAGACAGCCGGGACGCGTCTATACTCGATCTCCAGTTAGGTTTATGGACCTTCGTGTTGCCAAAATTCGTAAGATGTCGAGCCGTATCGTACCGGCCGCCTATGGTATAAGTGACGGAGTGACGAAGTGACGGGGGTGACGGAGTGACGGAGTGACGATGAAGAGCTTGGAGGCCAGGAGCGCCTTCGACCGGGGAGAATCTCGGAACGTTTTCAAAACAAAAGTCAATAAGAACCGGTGGTGTTCCAGTCATTACGGATGCGGTGGGCAGGAAGGCGATCGGACAATTAGGGACAGTAAGGCAATAGGGCAATACGGCAATACGGCAGTACGGCAATACGGCAAAGAGGGCAGTAGGGCATGGAGTGATTACCCGTCCCTCGTCACTTCGTCACTCCGTCGCTTTCATCATGAGGTCTCCAGATGGAACGGACGGTTCCCCGGTATCCGTCCCGCATTCCGTGGGTACAACTCGTCGTCCGGGATGAATCGGAGGCCCGGGCGTTTTACGGGGACGGCCTCGGCTTCCGCATCGAGCCCCGGGACGACGTCCTTTCCCTTCTCCCGGAGGGTGCCGCCACGGCCCCGCTTCGGCTCCGGGTCGTCCCCCACGCCCGGCCTAAACCGCCCCGCACGACGGGCCTCTTCCACGTCGCCGTCCGCCTCCCCCGACGGGAGGACCTGGCCCGCCTGTTCGTACATCTGACAGAAGTCGGCCTTCCCCCCGAGGGGAGCGCCGACCACGCCGTGACCGAATCGCTGTATCTGCGGGACCCCGACGGCAACGGCCTGGAGTTCTACGCCGACCGGCCCGAAGAAACGTGGCCCCGGCGGGGCAGGGAAATCCTCATGACCGTCGATGCCTTGGACTGGCAGGACCTCCTGAAGACTGTCTCGTCGGACGGACCCTGGCGTATGCCGGCCGGAACGGTCGTCGGCCACGTCCACCTGCACGTGGCGGACTTGGGCCGGGCCGAGGCCTTCTACCGAGACCTGCTCGGATTCGATGTGACGCTCCGCTGGCCCTCGGCCCTGTTCCTTTCGGCCGACGGGTATCACCATCACGTGGCCGTCAACACGTGGGCCGGCGTCGGTGCCCCGCCGCCCCCGCCGGACGCGGTCGGCCTGGACCATTTTGCCCTGGTCCCGCCGCGCGCCGAACCCCTACCGGTCCTGGCCGAGCGGCTCCAAGCGGCCGGTGTCCCCGTGACCCGGACGGAGGACCCGACGGGCCCGGTCCTCTGGGCACAGGACCCCGACGGCCATCGCCTCGTCCTCCTGAAGCCCCCGGCATACCGGCGCTATCGGGGTCCTCGACCTCGCCCGCTTCCCTTTACTGGCGGGCCAGTCGGACCATGTATCGGATGAACAGGGCGCTGGCGATGAGCAGGAGCGCAGTGAGCCCATAGATGACCCAGGACGCCGATGCCCGGACTTGGACCCGAACGTCGGCCGTTGGGCTCCGGACTGTTGTACCGCCGGACGTCCCCTCGGCCGCCAGATTGAGGATGAAGTCTCCGACGCCGACGTCTTCGGGTGGGGTCACCGTCAGTTCGACCCGAGACTCTTGGTGGGGCGGAAGTTCGTCGATTCGGGAAGGCTCTTGCCTCCATACCCAGCCCCGGGGACCTTCGATACGGAGGCTCACGTTCGTCGCCGGGCGTACCCCCTTGTTGCGGACCCATATCCCAAGTCTTCGAGCGACCCCCGCCCGGACGTCCAGAAACAGAGCCTCCGGCGCAATCTCCAGCCGAGCCTGCCCCCGGGGGATCAGGCGGAGGGGAAGTCGAGCGGCCTCGCGAGCGTCCCCTACACCGGTCAAACGCACGGAAAAGGGAATCTCACGGTCGATGGCCCAGTCCGGCCCGGCCTCTTCGGGCAGTCGAACCTCTAAATAGAGTTGATACGCCGACTGGGATTCGGAGAACGTCAACTGCCGTACCTGAGCCTGGGTCTCCGGGATGACGAAGACGGCCTCGACCGTCGCCGGCAACCCCTCCACGTCGAGGCGGTACGTCTCCGGCGGGGCATTTCCCCGCTCGACGGACAGGACAAAGCGGGTGTTGCTCCCGAGGAGAGCTTCTTGGGCCGGCGTCGAGGTGCGAATCGTGAGGGGCTGGGCCTCCGTCAGGAGGACGGGGTATCGCCGGTCTGTATGGTCCCAACGGACCACGATTTCCGCCCGTTGGATATCCGGCCGGAGGAGTCGAAATCGGGCGGTATGCCGGTCGCCGGGCCGGACGTCGTAAAAGAGGGCCTCGTAGGGGTGGGTGACGATGACGCCGTCGGCCAGGACCTGGACCCGTAGGAGGGAAATCGCAAGAGAGAACTGGACGTCGGACCCCAGGAGCCGCTGGGGGAGGGGCGGGACGAGGAACGTGACGGCCAGACCCGCCGTCCCGTCATCCTGACGGAACTTGGCGACTTCCTGAATCGCTGGGGACAGGTGCTGACGGACGAAAGCCTCCAGGCTGGCCTGAAAGTCCGCCCAGGCCCGCAGTTCGGCCACCCGGGCCTCGTCGACCCGCTCGATGGAGCCGATCCCCTGCTCGAAGAGTTGTTGGGCCCGCCGGTGGGCCCGGACCGACGCCTGCCAGGCTTCGTACTTGAATTGCAGTTCGCTCAACGCCGCCGCCTGACCCCATGCCGATCCGACCTCCCCGAGCCCGGTCACGAGGACGATGAAAGCCCATCCTTTCGTCAAAAATCGCATTGGAGACCCCCTTTTGACCACGACGGTCAGGAAGCCGCCATCCATTCGAGGTAGGTCTTCCGCAAATCGGCCTGCCGAATGGCTTCTCGATCCCACTCCAGAACCATCTCCCCGGCCCGCATCAGACCCGCCCGGTCGGCTACGTGCTCGACGAAGAGGAGGTCCTGAGTCGCCAGGAGGACAGCCCCGCCCGCCGCCTTGAAATCGACCAAAACGCGGATCATGTCCTGGATCGTGACCGGGTCGAGGCCCAGGGTCGGCTCGTCCAGGATCAGGAGTCGGGGGCGCCGGACCAAGGCACAGGCAATGGCCAACTTACGGAGCATCCCATGACTGTATGTCTTGACACGCCGGGTCCACGCCTCCGATGGGAGGCGGACCGTCTCCAGAACCCGTTCCATTTCGGCACGGTCCGGTCGCCGGTCCCGGCCCAACGCCCCAAATAATTCCAGGTGATGGAAGGCATTCAGGTCCCCGTAGAGTTGCGTCTGGTCGGGGACGTAGGCGATCCATCGCCGGACCGAATGACCGCCGTCCCGATAGGGCATTTGACCGAAGAGGCGGACTGTCCCGGCGTCGGGACGAAGGAATCCCAGGATCAGGTTCAGGACCGTACTCTTGCCGGCACCGTTGGGCCCCAGGAGGGCGTAAGTTTCGCCCGCTGTCACCCGGAACCAGACACCCCGCAAGGCCTGGACCGTCCCGAAGGCCTTGCGCAAGTCTTCGACTTCGACGATCGCCTCATCGTGGGTCATACCGTGCGACTCCCAGAAAACTGATTGCCATAGCGATGAACGTCTGGATGAGGATGGGAAGGATCCCCCACCCCGCCGCGGAAGTGTCTGGCGCCGGCATCGTAAGCCGCGGCAAGGCCCTGGGGTCCGGACGGACGGGGGCGAAAGGATCGTCTCCCTCAAAGGCGTAGGTGATGGCCCCCTCTTCCTGCACTTTCCGAGCGATGAGGGCGTCCCATTCCCGCCATCGGTCCCATAGGCTCTGCCGGTCGGTCCCCGGCCCCTGTCCCGTCGGTCCCCCCATCGCCAGGAAGAGGGCATGGGCGGGGCTAAGCCATCCGGCCCATTGGACCCAGGCCCGGTAGTGTCGGAATCGGGCGGCGTACTGTTCCTCGAGCGCTTGGATAGCTCGCATCCAATCCTGCTGGGTCTTCTGCCGTATCTCCAAGAGCGCCCGGTTGGCCTCCTCTTGAAGTCGTCGTAGAGTAGAAAGGTCCTCCTGTCGTTCCAGGGCCTGTCCGAGCCATCGCCGGACGATCTCCGCCTGTTGTTCTTTGGCGGCCTTCAAGAGTCGAGCCCGGACGGTATACTGTTCCAAGAAGAATTCGGAGGGGCTCATCGGACGGGCGATCGCCGCGCTGACCAGGTGCCATCCCCACGGAAGCACAGTGTTTAACCCGACCCACGTCAGGACGCCTCCCAAGACGGCCACGTCTACCCGCCGGGTCCAACTCGACACGGCCATCCCGATCGTTAGCCACGCCGTCAGGTAGAGGCCACCCATCCAGAAGTCCCACACCGTCGCCCCTACCCGCAGGTCGGAGAGAAAGCCCGGTACCCAGAGACCCGCCAGGCCCAATCCCACGCCGAAGGCCCCGGCCCATCCGGCCCAAAGGGGAAGGAGCCGACCCGACCACTGGGCCAGCCACCAGACGGAACGCCCGGGGGCCACCGCCCAGACCATTCCCAGCGTCCGCCCCTGCTTCTCGCCAGCTACGACAGGCGTCCCCATCAGAAGCGCCAGTAGCCCCGCCCAGAAGACCATCAGGTCCAGCCCCGATACGGGGCCCGCCAGGGCCATCAGGAGCCGCATCAGGGAATCAATCTGTTCCGGCGGGGCGTTCGTGCGGAGCCGCACGAGATGCCGGCTCAGACGCGGACGTTCCCGCAAGGGAGCACAACCGGCCGTCTCGGGCGTCAGCAGATACCCCGTCGTCCCCAGGTCCTTCCAGTTGATGGCCAGGCCCGCCCGCAGACGGTTCGATTCCTCGACTCGGGCCGCCCACCGACGTTCCTCCATGCAGGCGGAGGCCACCGTCGTAAGGGTCAATCCGCTCAGGACCGTCACCGAGACGAGGAACAGCAAAAACTCCGCACTCCGGACCTGAACCCGAAATTCCTTCCGAAAGACGGCCGCCAGCATCAGGCCCACTCCGCCTGCCGAAATGTCCGCCACCCGACCAAGGCCCAGACGACCATGTGGACGAGGAGCCCCCCGAACCATCCCGCCGGCCACGACCCCTCCCCGGACCATGTCAGGACATCCGGCGGAGACCCATTCCCAGCCCGGAGGAACCGCCGCTGAAACGCCCACAATCGAAACAGATGGGCCTGAAGGGCACTAAACGAGGCCCCTTGCCATCGTCCCATCAGGGACTCCCAGACAAAGCCCGGGGACACCGCCGCCCCCCAGGTGGCGAGCGTCCACCATCGGCCCCACCGACCGACGTAGTCCTCGTAAAGCCGCCGAAGGGTATCGACGTAATCCCCCATCCTCTCCCGCTCGACCTGCTGGGCGAGTCGGGACATCTCCTCGATGCATACTTGCATCCGCCGGGCCTGCTCGGCCGGGGTCATGGGTCGGTCCGGCGGGGTACAGGAAGGAGGCGTTTGTTGGGAGGTCGTCCGAAAGATCGCCAGCCGGGTCTGATTCAAGGCGGCCTTTTCGTCGTCCAGGAGGACCACTTCGGACGGTCGTTCCGTAAGTCCGTAAGCGACCGTCATGGCCACGCGGGGGACGACCCACAGGAGCCCGCTCCAGATGACGAGGCCCGTTAGTAACGCCGTCTCCCACCGTCGGTGCCAGGCCGATATCGCCATCCCGATGGTGACCCACACGGCGACGTAGACGCTCCCCACCAGGACCGTCCCGAGCCACGGCCCCAGGGCTTTCCCACCCTCCCCGGAGCCTATCAGGACCAGGACCGTCCCCACCGTCATGGCCCCCAGGTATCCCCACAGGGCGACCCCGACCCGAGCCAGCCAGTGACTCCACCACAGGGCATCGGGGGAAGCCCCCGCCCCGAGGACCATCTTCAGAGCCCCGGCCTGTCGCGGAAGGACCACCCCGCCCAGGCCCAGGAGGAGTCCCAGGCAGGAGCCCAGGACGGCCAGGGCCCGGGTGTAGGAGACCCGGTATAACCCCGTCTCCCCGGCGGCGGGGTCCTGGTACAGCCAGGGGACGCCGTCGGGCCGGATGAGGACGGCCATGCCGTGAAAGTCCGGGAGCACGCTTCCGGGGACACACCGGTCGGGCGATAGAAACACCAAAAATTCTTTAGATTCGTAAAGATCTTGGGGTTCTATCGATTGGGTCGGGAGCGCCTGGAGGGCCCGCATCTGCTCGGCCCGGGCCCGAAGACGACGGCAGTCCTGGATTTCCAGCCACCCCGAGAGGCCAAGTCCCAGGGTCAGGCCGAGGACGTACGGGAGGTACAGCCACGACCGGGTGCACACCCGCCACTCATTCCGAAGAAGCGCCCCCATCCCCATAGGACCCCCCGGACGTATCAGGTAGTGCTTAAATCCTTACTGACAATTCCATCCGGGCGTCCCCGGTGCCTGGCATTGGAAGCATTGCCGTAATGCCGTATTGCCGAATTGCCGTGTTAGGCTTAAAGATAGTATCAGTTACCGCTTGGACACCACCATGTATTAAACGAACCCGTCATGAGTATTGATCATCGGGTCAGTCGAAGCCAATCTTCCGTTGCCGGAAACAGCCGAGGAGCTTCCGACGGTCTGGGCATGCCGGCCAGGGCGGCGAGGCGGTTCCGCCAGGCTTCCAGCTCCACGTCATCCGTAGGAAGGAGATAATCGACCCACTGGACCCGACCGTCCCGGAGCCAGAGGGCGAAGGCGGGAGCCTCCAGCGGGATGGGCGTCCGTCGCCGCCAGTCTCCTCGTGGGTCGACCCACAGGGGAAATCGGAGACCCTCGCCTTGGGCCAGCATTGCGACCATCTCCGGGGTGGCTCGATACACGATCCCTATCCACTGGACTTCGCGACTTAGGGCGTATTCATTCATAACTTTCAAATAAAATCGATAAATAGGGCATTCTTCGTAGTCGAACCACAGGACAAATAACGAGGGGGCCGAGGCCAACGCACGCAGGCGGACGGCTTGACCCCGGCCATCGAGGAACTCTTGATGAGTCAGGGCCCGGAAAGCCCGGGCCGACCAGCCCATCGGCGGCGGGTGCTCCAGGCGGTACCACTGCACCCCGACGGCGGCTAAGGTGGCCCCGCCCGCCAGTAGGAGTTGCCACAGGGGGAATTCGACTTTTCGCCAAAGCCATGTCCTGACAGTGCCCATTACTTCACCTCGAAGCGGACCGGATAGAGGGCGACGCCCCCCTCAGGGTGGGGCCGAGCCACCAGCCATCGCCCCTGGAGGTCCCTCCCGACGATGGGCCCCGGAAGGTCGATGCGGAAGTCTTCCCGGCCGTCGGTCGACACGACCTCCAGCCAGTATCGGACCTGGCCGGACGGGGTCTTTTCCCGAATGGGCACACCGAACCATCGAGGTGGGATCCATAGGACATGACGGGTCGCCCGAACGGGGGCCTCCACGGGGGACTTCCCCGTGGGAGGCCATCGCCAGGCTTGTTGCCAAAGTTTAAGGGGAATCTGCTGAAAATTCCCATCAGAGACTCGATAGAGGACCAAAACGGGCCAAAAAGGTTGTAACCATCCGACGGTCCCCATGCCTTCATCGGCCGCCACAGTGGCGAATCCCCCATAACCCAATCTTTGTTCATGCTCCCTAAGCCCCTTTAGGGCGTCGGCGTCTCGGTCCAGACCGCTATGGAGATGTTCCAGAGTAGGCCATCGAAACACATGGATCAGCAGGGGATGGTAGGGTTCCCGCAGGCTCTGGGGCCAGCTCCCGGCCACAAGGATCCGGTCCCCCCGCCGCTCGCAACAGCCGTGAATATAAAATATCTTTGGAAAAGATGTAGATTTTAGGGGACGCAGGTTTAAACTAAATTGCACCAGTTTGTTATGAAAGTCGGCCAACCACAACGTCTCCCCGTCGATAAATCCCCCTAACACAGTTTTCATTCGCCGATCCCCCAAATCGGCACCGTCGACTCGGACACGGGCGTGCACCTTCCCCTTCCCGTCCATAGCCACCAGGGTGGTAAGGTCGTCCATCAAGACCAGCCAACGGTCTGCAGAAACCTGCCAAGCCGTCATCTTCCATAAGGCCTCACTCGGAGAGGCATCCAAGACCCGCACGCTGGGCTGAGGTGCAATCGTCAGGCTCACGGCCCAAAGAAGCGAGAGAAGCATTCTTTCCCTCCGGGGGTTCAGGAGCTGGAGGAAGTAGGGGACCCTCTCCGAGAGGCGAGAGTCCCCATTGACAACTTAGACTATACTTGGTTTACCCTTGAAACTAATGATCCAGATCCTGCAATAACAGCCCTCACCCCCTAAGCACTCGCATTCCCATGCTTGGGGTTGTATTTGTCCGTAGGCTGCCGCAGGTTGACCGACCCAGTGGATGCCCCCGACCAGGAGCATCAAAGCGATGTACAGGATCAGGAGCCAAGTCTTGAGCTTCATGGTTCACCTCCCTTAAGTAAGGAATCCCCTCTCCTTGAGGTCTCAACTTCTCACCCCTCCCACGCTCTTTACACCCATAAGCGTGTGTAGACGTCTTTCAGGGGGCCAACTTCCGAGACCGGGGTAGGACCCCACCCCTCAAGCCCCAGGTTTGAACTTGAAAACCCCACAGATTTCTGTCTGGTCTCTCAGGACCGAAGTCCTGCCTCCCTAGGAGTATAGGGCGAAAAAAAGTCAAGCACCGGGGCACAGCGGGTCTGTTCCAAAGTCGGTGGGGGAGGGGGGCCTTTCCCTTCCAGGGGAGGCCGGCCCCGAAATTCCAAAAGCCTCGGCTTACAAGGAAGTGACGGAGTGGCGAAGTAACCAAGTGACGACAGGGAGGGACCGGCCATGGGCTTCGCTCCTCGGGCTGAAATCGATGCCCACGAATCCCGGAATGGTCGATCTGGATGGAAAATCCCGCTCTTTACGATCGGGGTTTGGATGGGACCCTACAGGAACATGAGGGGCGGGATGGGACTCTGCATGGGCGGGCTTGGGATGAAGAATCCCCTGACCCTGTCAATCGCCCCCCGTTACTCGTCACTCGTCCTTCCGTCCCTTCATGACCCCGTCACCTGACCCGAAGGGAATCCCGTTTGGGCAAGCGGGGCTGAGATTCGGCGTCCCACGTGACCGTACCAACCGACGAGGTCACCCGCTCGTCCGTCCATACCTGCTGGAAGGTCGGTGACGAACCGGGCTATGCCCTGTGGTTCCTCTGGGTTGTCGCTGGATTCGAGCCGACAGGAAGCCGGAGGACGCTACGACGGTCCAGGTAATCGTCTCGATGTTCCAATTCTAAGGGGGTGACGCTTACGCTCCTGCGGGCGGCCCGGATTCGGGGACGGGTCCTCACGGGTGAGAAAAAGCCGGCTCCCTTCACGCACCGACCCAGGGAAGTCTTATCGTGGAAGCCCAAAAGGAGGGTCGTCAGGGAGGGGCCTCGGTGACCCTCGTCGAGGGCGTGCCCGGTGAGGTTCGCGTCGTCCTACCGGAACGATGAACTCAAGCCAAGGCCCGTCGTACGGCCGGAGGAGCCTTATTAGGGTGATGAAGTGACGGAGTGATGGAGTGACGAGTGACGGGGTGACGAAGGTGGGTGATTTACGGCAATTCGGTACCGGGTATCAGGACCCGGTACCTCGGACCCGGTACCCGGTAACTGGTACTGGATACCTGAGATGCAGGATACGGCTCCAGGATGGGACAGTGTACCTTATTTCTATCCTGCATCCTGTATCCTGCATCTTGCATCCTGTATCCTGCATCCTACGATCTCTACCGGTCTTCTGGCGGGATCGTCCGCAAGAGGAACCAGCCGACGATATAAAACAGGACCAGCCCGGGGACGCCGTAGCGGATGTGACCGAACACTTGCGTCGCCGCCCCGACCAGGATGGGGCCCAGGATGGCCGCAAACTTGCTCGTGACGGCGTAGAAGCCGAAGAACTCGCCCGAACTCTCGGAAGGGAACAGACGGGCATAGTACGACCGGCTGAGGGCCTGAATCCCGCCCAGGACCCAGGCGATTCCGACGGCCAGGCCCCAGAAGGCCGCCTCGGTTCGGATGAAAAAGGCACTGGCCGTGAAACCCGCCCATAAAGCGAGAAGGACCTCCAGGACATGAAACGTCGCGACCCGCCGCGTGACCCATCCCCAGAAGAGGGCCCCCGGAAAGGCTAAGAACTGCACAATCAGGACGATGAGGATCAGGCGGGTCTGCGGGATATCCAGGGCCTTCTGACCGAAGACGGCCGCCAGGGCAATCGTCGTCTCGACGGCGTCGTTGTAAATCCAGTACGCCACCAAGAACCGAAAGGCCGACCGATAGGGACGCAGGGCCCGAAAGGTCTGCCGAAGTCGGGTCCAGCCCTGGCGAAAGGCTTCGCCCCATGAGGAGGGGCGGGGGGCTCTTGGTTCGACGTGCCGCAGGCCCCAGCAGGCGACGGCCCCGAAGAGGCCCCACCAGAAACCCGTGGCGACCAGGCCGTGACGGACGGCCTGGACCGCCGGGATGTCCCACCGCGTCGGGGCCACCCACAGCCACGCCAGCACGCCGGCCAGGGCGAGGCCGCCGCCGACGTAGCCCGCCGCAAAGCCCCAACTCGACACCCGGTCGTAGTCCTTTGGTCCGACGACATGGGGGAGCAAGGCGTTGTAAAAGACGAGCGAGCCCTCGAAGCCGACGTTGCCGACGATAAAGGCTCCCAGCAAACCCCACCAGACCGTAGGAGGCACAGCCCCCGTGGCGGCGGTCGCCAGGACCCCGACGGCCGCGAAGGCCACGAGGTAGGCAAACCGACGGCCGACCTGGTCGGCGATAGCCCCCAAGACCGGCATCAGCAGGGCCATGATTCCCGCGGAGGCCCCGACGGTATAGGCCCAAAGGCTCTCGGCGGGCCACTCAAGCCCCAGGGCCCGAACCCGCTCGGGTGCCACGTGGAGGAAATACGTCGGCAGGACGGCCGTCAACATGACGGTCGCGAAGGCCGAGTTGGCCCAGTCGTACAGGCACCAGTACCATACGGTCCGCCTATCCGGTAATCCGGCCATTGTATCCAAGCCTGCTCGCCAGAGCGGGGTCACGGATAGGGTAACGGAGTGACGGGGTGACGAAGTGACGGAGTAAGGAGTGACGAGTGACAAGAGTTCGGCTATACGGCATTACGGCGATGATTCCGGTGCTGGACACCGGGGATGCCCTGGATTGAATCGTCCGTAAAGGCTTGAGTACTACTACTCAGATAAGAAACGGATACAGGATGCAAGATGCAGGATAGGAATGGGTGGCACAATCCCATCCTGCATCTGTTTCAAATCACGCCGGCCCTTCCATTACAGCCCCCCATACCATCGGACGAGCCAGCGTTCGTACGCTTCGTAGGCGGCGTCGCCCCAGAACACGACCAGCCAGGCGGCTCCGCAGAGGAACGTCCCAAAGGGCACGGCGACCCGTCCCAAGGGCGTCGTCCGCTGAAGGCGCCAGAGGACCAGGCCCCCAAGGACACCCGCCACCGAAGCTATCATCAGGACCATCAGGAGCCGCCCGGCTCCCAGAAAGGCCCCGATCATGGCCAATAACTTCACGTCTCCGAGGCCCATTCCCTCCTCTTGCCGGACCAGCCAGTAGAGGCCGATCAGCCCCAAGGGGATCGTCACGCCCAGGCCGAAGCCGAGCAGACTCGATTCCCAGGTCACGAGGGCATTGGGTCCCATCGTCAGGAGTCCGACGGTCGCGCCCGGGATCGTCATTCCGTTCGGGAGGATCTGCCACTCCAGGTCGATGAAGAACAGGGCGATACAGAGGCTTAAGAAGACGGCCAGGATGAAGAATGTCGGGCTCCAGCCCCACCGTTCAAAGAGGCCGATGTACGTGAGGGCTGTCCAGAGCTCGACCACGAAATATCGAATGCTGATAGGTCCCCGGCAGAAGGCACATCGGCCACGGAGCCACAGCCAGGACAGGACAGGGATATTGTAGTACCACGGGATCGGATGGGCGCAGTGGGGGCACCGGGACCGGGGGAAGACGATACTCTCACCCCGGGGGATGCGGTAGATGCAGACGTTCAGAAAGCTTCCGACGGCGGCTCCCATGGCCCCCCAGTAGGCCCAGCCGACCCACTTCGTTAGCCCAGGCTCCCACATACCCAGGATCCCATTCGTTTTGAGAAAGTTCTGGGATTCTCTGTAGAGAGCGGGGAGTGTCTCGTCCCGTGTACTCAATAGGGCAGTACGGCAATCAGTTATTACCCGTCACTTGTTACTTGTTACTCATATCTGGCCCACAGGTGACTCGGAGCCAATCCCTTTTCGGCTACGTACCTTCTATGGACTTTCGTTTTGAAAAAGTTCTTGAGAACCCACCCTGACATTCGACCCTTCATCGTTACTCCGTCATCCCGTTACTTCCTCTATTATGAGTGGCCGCTCCGATACCGCTCGACACCTTCGAACAGACCCCTACGCCCTTGGACAACACGAAAGTCCATAGAGGTATTCTCTCACCGGTCTCCGCCTCGGCGCGGATGTCTTCGTTACCGTCGGACGGCCGCAGGAACGTCGGACCGTACAGGGACAAGAGCCTCGGCCACTTCGACGGCTGGTGCCAGACCCAGACGCCGTTCGGCGGTCTGCAGGATGGCCAGAAGCATTTCGGCGTAGCTCATGCCTTGCAGAGCCGCCATCTTCGCCAAATGGCCGTCCCAGCACCAACCGGGGTTCGGATTGACCTCCAAGAGCTTGGGCCGTCCCTCGGCGTCCAGACGCCAGTCGAATCGGGCATAATCCCGACAGCCGAGGCGCTGGAAGAGCTGGAGGCAGTCCTCGATGATGGCCTTTTCGACCTCATCCGGTAGGTCCGCCGGGATCGACCGGAGTTTCCAATAGGGAGAGTCTGGAAGCCACTTGGCCTCATACCCGCAGATGGGCGGCAGGCCCGGCGGTAAGACCGAGTAATCCTCTTCGGCGAGGGGCAAGACGATATAGTCGTCCGGAGGATTACCGATGATACCGACCGTCAGGTCCTTGCCCGTCAGGAACTCCTCGACGAGGATGGGCTTTTCATAGCCGAACTTCGTCCGAATTTCCTCGATGGCCGCCGACAGCTCCTCGATGGTCGAGCAGACCGACCGGACCGTGATGCCGAAGCTACTGTCTCCAAAGTTGGGCTTCACGATGACCGGAAAGTTCATTGGGAGCTCGAAGGTCGTATCTTCGGGGCGGATGAAGATGGCCTCGGGGACGGGGATACCCATCTCCTTGGCGACGCCCCGGACCAGTGACTTGTCGTAGCAATAAGCCAGGCACTGCGGTCCCGCTCCCGTGTAGGGGATGCCCAGGATCTCCAAGAGCGCCGGCACATGGAGTTCCCGGGTCGGGTCGTTGCCGAAGCCCTCGTCGCAGAGGTTGAAGACGAAGTCGATCTTCCCCTTCAGACGCATCAAGTGCTCGACCAGACGGTCGTGGTCGTCGAGGTAGATGAAGCGATAACCGGGAAGGCTCCGAAGGGCATCCTTCAGCTGGTCGATCGTGTAGAGGTCGTCCTCGTCGAAACGGTGGCCCGGCTTGAGGGGGTCCGGCTTACGGGGGTCGCCGAGGAGGACGGCGACCGAACGGACGGCCGGTCGGGTGCGGTGGCGGACAGGCGACCAGGCCTTCTTGACGACGGCCGTGACGATGATCCGACGGGCCATCATGCCGAGGTCTTGATTCCGCTGGGACTCGGGCGTCAGGATCGCCGGAAACTCGATGTCGCTAAAGCCGGCCTCGGCAAGCAGGGCCTGCAGGCGCTCCCGATTGTAGAGGCGTTCGGCGTAAAACTGGTCCACGATAACGCCCTTTCGGACGTGGGTCACGACCTCCCGCGTGATAAGACGCTCGCCGTCGGCCGAGAGACTCCGTTCCCGGCAGACAAAGTAGTTGCGGTCGATCCATTCCCACGAGCGGGGCTCAAAGTTCTGCCGCAGGTAGTCGCCGTCGGCCACGTCGATGAGGACGCGGCCCCAGGGCTTCAGGACCCGCAAGATTTCCCGGAGGACCTGGAGGTCGTCCTGGAGGGTCTCAAAGTAGCCGAAGCTGTTGCCCAGCAGGAGGACGACGTCGAAGGTGTCGGGTCCATAAGGGAGCTTGCGGGCATCGCCTTCCCGGAAGCGGACCGGCAGGCCCTCCTTCCGGGCGGCGGCCTTGGCTCGTTGGATGAGATAGTGGGAGCGGTCCAGACTATCGATGGAACGGAAGCCCCGGCGGGCCAGTTCCAGGCTATGCCGGCCCTGCCCGCAACAGAGGTCAAGGATGCGGTCGTCGGGCTGAAGCTGGAGGATCCGGATGATGGTATCGACCTCGTGAGCCGTGATGGTGGGGTCGTCGATGACGTCGGCGTCCGTCTTGAGGTAGATGGAATTGAAGATGCGGCGCCACCAGTCGGGGCGCACGTGTTGCTCCAGGTTGGGGACCGGCCCCAGGGTCCGGGGCCGCAGGCTCATCCACCGCTTGCGCTGGGGTGGTTTGGCATCCTCGTTGTTCGGCTTGGTCATAACCATCCCCTCCGCTTGGCGATCAGGGCCATCCCGGCCAGGACGGCCGGATACCCGTACCGCCAGTTCAGCTCGGGCATGTTCCAAGGGCTGACCTGGGTGTTAAAGTTCATGCCGTAAATCCCGACGATGAACGTCAGGGGGATGAAGGTCGTGGCGATGACCGTCAGGACCTTCATGACCTGATTGATCTAGTTGCTGACGCTGGAAAGGTACACGTCAACCATGTCGGCCAGCATCTCCCGGTAGGTCTCCAGGATGTCGATGGCCTGCACGGCATGGTCGTAAACGTCCCGCAGGTACACCCAGGTCTCGGCATGAATCGCCGCGTTGCCGATGCGGTCCATCATCCCCAGGACGACCTCCCGGGTCGGCCACAGCGCCTGCCTCAGAAACAATAGTTCTCGCTTCAGGGCGTGCAAGCGGGGTAAGAGTCCCGGCGACGGGTGCAGGACCAGCTCGTCCTGGAGGTCTTCGACCGTCTCGCCGACGGCCTCCAGCAGGAGAAAGTAGTGGTCTACGATCGTATCCAGTAGGGCGTAGGCTAGGTAATCCGCACCCATTCGACGAATTCGCCCATGGCCGGACCGAATCCGCTCCCGGATGGGGTCGAAGACGTCACCCGGCTTGCCCTCCTGGACCGTCAGTACGTAGTTCGGGCCCAGGACGAGGCTGATCTGTTCGGCCTCCATCTGAAAGTCACCGACGTCTCTTCGATGGCGAAAGAGGTACTGTACGATGAAGACATAGTGCTCGTAGTCCTCGATCTTGGGTCGTTGGCCCGTGTGGAGCATGTCCTCTAAAGTCAGGGGATGAATCGAGAAGACCCGGCTCAGCTCTTCCAGGGCCGCCCGGTCGAGGCCCTCGACGTTGAGCCAGAGGACCCCCCGCCGGGACAGGTAGGGCAGGACGTCGGAGACCCGGCTCGGGGCAAACTCTTCCAAGGCCTCCTCGTAGTAATAGAGGGCCGACAGGCTCACCGGCCGGGTCGGCGTTTCCGGCGGGATCGTGAGCGTCCCCGGCGACGTGCCGGGCGGTGCATAGCGTTTGAAGAAGCGGGGCATGGGGGACCTCTATCCGGATCAAGGCCGTCGGGGAAAAGAAGACGCATGCGGGAAACTCCGAGCCCCGCCGCCTCGGCCCTCGCAGGGACACGAAGCCGACGAATGCATCGGTCCAGCGTGAATGGACAACTCAAAGCGAGGGATGCCGTGGAAGGTAACGAAAACAACCCCTCCCCAACGCCCCGAAGGCCCGTCGGTCGGCCTGCGGTGGCTCCGCGCGCCCTTTAGGTACCCAGCCCGCCGAAATGCTCTGGAACTATACGGCTCTTCGAGAGCGTCGCCCCGCATCTCTCCACAGCGTCATCCGATAGTGGATGAAAAATATAGGGCACGTCCCCCCACCTGTCAAGGCAATGAGCACCCGCTCGGCCGACAGGTTCCGCGACGCCGAAGCCGGGCCCAGTCCTCCAACGTGTCGATGTCAACGGCACCGCGTGGGAAGGGAATCTGAACGACTCGGTCCAGGTACCGCCCGATGACCGACTGGGCCCCACGATCGCCTGTCAGAGCCTGAAGCTCGGGGAAAAGGGTCCGGTCAAAGAGAGCAGGCACGCCCCACGCACCGCCATAAGCGCAGGCCACGATCGGCGCACCCGTAAGCCAATAAGCGGCCGCCATCCGTCGCAGGAGGGACACCGATACGTAGGGCTGGTCACAAACCATCAACAAGGCGGCGGGGACCGTGGGCTCTGCATCGACCAGGGCCTTCAGGCCCGTACGAATGGACGTACTCATCCCCTCCGACCATCGGGGATTTTCAACCCACCCAGCTCCTGGCGGGAGAACGACGGCCCTGCGGATCTGTTCCGCATACGCTCCGATCACGACGATGACGGGATAGAAGCCCGCCCTTACGGCGGTGTCTACCGCACGCGCCAGGAGATTCCGACCCCGAAACGGAATGAACTGCTTCGGTGTTCCCAGGCGGGTCGAGGCACCGGCGGCCAGGACGACGGCTCCGATGGACCTCTGAGGCATACAAACCCGATCTGCGGGTTTTCGGACACAGGTGTCAGGTACCGGGTACCGGGCATCCGGAACCGGATGCCCTGGTACCTGATGCGGTCCGACGCCCAGGGCCGGACACCGAGCACCGAAGCCCGGCCATTGGGAAACGCGCACACCGGATGCGCATCATGCATCTTGTATCCTGCATCCATACCTTACAGAGCCCTATTCCGCCTCCGGCTTTAACGAGAGTTGGAGCCGGCCGTCAGAAGCTGGGCTGGCACGACACCGTAAGATTCCAGGACACCGTGCAGGAACTGCTGACAGCGCTGAGCGTAGGCCAGAGCCTGCGTTTCACCGGAGGCTTGAAACGGCGCCGGTGCCGGCAAAACTGTAGCGAGGGGCACGGCCGTCAAACGGTGCTCCGGGTCCAATTGCCAGATGAAGAAACCGGCGATGGGGGCCCATACGACGGCCACGTCGACTTTCCGGTCCAAGACGTCCGCCACGACCCGACCCAGATTGCCCTCGACCAGCGGGTAAACCGTGAGGTTCGAGACGCCCGCCTTCTTCAGGAGTTCCACGACAGGGGTGTCCGTATGGACGCCCACCCGAAGCTTCGGGAGCACCGAGTCTTCCAGGGACTGGACGGGCTTCGTCGCGTCCTCCCGGTAAAGGATCACGTAAGTCGAGACGTAGTCTGGGAATCCCTGCAGAGTCTGCCGAATCAAGTTCTGATTAATGGCGACCAGCCGGCAAGCCTTTTCTTGCTCCTGCGCTTCCGCTTCTGGATTCGGAGCCGTAGCCGCCGCCGTCGGACGGCCGATGACGTTCTCGCCCTCGTTGCAGTGGTTGATCGTTCGAACCCAAGCGATGATTTTCCAGACCTCGTCATCGGTCAAGACGTCGCCAAACCCCCGAGGCATCGTCTGTTCGGGGATTTGACCCTTGATGAGGCGGAAGAGCGTGCCGTCGTCCCAACCGAAGCGCCAGATGCAGTCTGTCAAGGCCCAGCCCATGCCGCCGCCCCCGCCGGCCCCATGGCAACCTGGACAGCCCATCTTTTGGTAAATCTGGTAGCCCTCCTTGACGGCTTCGGCATTGCCGGTATAGGGATTCTGAGGCGAGTTCTGGGCTCCCGAGAAGCCGGCGCTGACTACGACGCCCATGACGAAGATGCTCAGGAGCCCGACCCAATCACGGACCCGAGGTCCCTGCCCCATGGGAGGCCTCCATTTTTTAGGAATCATGCCTCATGGCCCCGGCCGGATTATTATGTATGTAAACTCTATAGGCAGGTTTTCCCGTCCCCGGTCCCCCACGTCAATATCCGGCCCCCCGGCGTCGGGCCTGATGGGGCAACTGCCATTAACCCCTTCCTCGCTTGGGTCTGGGAAGCGGCCAGTTACTGTCCCGGATGCCTATGGCCCTCCTTCGGGGAGACAGGGCCCTCCTTCATCGGCTGGACTTCCAGGAGGGGGACCCCGTAGTCCTCCAGGATCGCCCGAATCTCCGCTTGCTTGGCCGTAAGAATCTCTTCCAGGCGAGCCTTCAGGACCTTGTTACCCCGGCGGACGCCCATGGACATGTGAAACGACATCGGGATGCGGGGATTCTCATCCGGGATCGGCACAATACGCAGGGGTGCCCCCTTCTTCTTGGCAAAGTAACCGGCGATGGGCCCCCATACGATAGCCACATCGATCTTCCCGGCCAGCAGGTCCTCGACGAGCTTGCCCGGGTAGTCTTCCGGGTGGAACTGGGGATCGTAAAAGAGTGAGTAGCCTACGACGTTTTCGACGATGCCGTTCTCGGCCAGCAGAAAGTGAGGCGGCGTGTTCATATGAACGCCGACCCGGACTTTACGAAGGACAGGGTCCTGCAAGTCGGAAACTTCCAATTCCCCATCGGCCCGGTAAGCCAAGACATACGTCGTCCGGTAGTACGGCCGTGTCGTCAGGACCATTTCCCACTCGGTGGGGACGTTGATCAGGACGTCGCATTTGCCTTCTTCCAGCGTCCGCCGAGTCAAGCCCCGTTGGTAGGGCCACCAGTAGTATTCCAGGCGGGCTCCCATGGCCTGAGCGACGACCTCCGCGATCTTGTTTTCAAACCCCTGCAGGTTGCGATCCGAGAAAGGCAGGTCGGCGGGGTCCGCGCACACCCGCAGGACATTCTCCGCCGGTGGGGCGGTCTCTTGGGCCAAGGCACTGCCCACGGCCAAAAGGATCCCGAAGACCATGAATCTGGCGATTTTCTCTCTCATTGTCTTCACCCTCATGGATGCAGGATGCACACCCCGTATGCGCGTTTTCCGGCACCCGATCCCCCGGCTCGGTCCTCGGTGCCCGGTGTCCGGCCCTCGGACGTCAATCCGGTAGGTCTCGCACCCGCCGACACATTGCCCTCCTGCCGGATGCCTTACTGCCGAGCCGTATGGCTGAACTGTCGAATGACCCTAAGTAAAGTTAAGACCGTGCCTTCAGACCACCCCGCCCACGTTCCCTATAAGGGGATCAGCATCCCTCCGGTAGGGGGAACACAGGGGAGAGCTCCCCGCCCCGTCGGACAACGGAGCGGGGAGCGGGATTTACAGGAGTGGAATCTCTTTACTCGAGGCCAAACACGTAGAGCATGCCGCCCAGCGTCGTGGCCTTATCCAAGCCCGACTGGTAGGCCGCCCCGACGGCACCCAGAGCGCCGAAGGGGTCATCCGGCGGCAGGCCCGCCGCCACCGGCAAGCCGAACCAGCCCCCGACGCCCGCGTAGGTCGCGATATACTGCTTGCCGTCCGGACCCAGGAACGTCATCGGAGCGGCGATGATGCCCGAGCCGACCTTGTGTTGCCACAGGACCTTACCCGACTTGGCGTCCACGGCCTTGAACCAGCCGTCCATCGTCCCGTAGAAGACGAGGCCACCGCCCGTCGCCAAGACACCGCTCCAGGCCGGGAACTTTTCCCGGATCTCCCAGACGCGCTTGCCAGTCGTCGCGTCCCAGGCGATCAGGGCGCCCCAGTAGTCGTCCTTGCCCTCATGGCCCGGGAACATCAGGACGTTGGCCCCGACGTAGGGCGCCCCGGCCGTGAACTTGACCTCGACGCCCTCGTAGTTCATACACATGTTGTTCGTCGGGACATAGAACAGGCCCGTCTGCGGAGAGTAAGCGGCCGGTTGCTGGTCCTTGCCGCCCATGGCGCAGGGGCAGATGTTCTTGGTGTCGACGCCCTGCTTGGTCCGCTTCTCGGGGACCTCGATGGGACGGCCTGTCTTCTTGTCGACGCCTTTCGCCCAGTTCACGTACACAAAGGGCTCGGCCACATAGAGGGTTCCCGTGGCCCGGTCCAGCGTGTAGGCGAACCCGTTCCGGTCGAAGTGCACGAGGGCCTTGACCTTCTTACCGCCGATCGTCAGGTCGACCAGGATGTTTTCGTTAACGCCGTCATAGTCCCAGGCGTCCCAGGGGGTCATCTGATAGGCCCACCGGGCACGGCCCGTGTCGGGGTTCCGAGCAAAGATGGACGTCGACCACTTGTTGTCGCACTCGCCTTTCTTGGGGTCTCGGCCGGCCGGGCACCGCTGGGTCGGGTTCCACGTGCCGGGGTTCGAGGTCCCGTAGTAGTACAGGTTCAAGTCAGGGTCGTAGGACAGCCAGCCCCACTGGGTCGAACCGCCGATCTTCCACTCCTCGCCAGGCCATGTCCGGGTTCCCTCGCCGAAGCGCCCATAATGGGGATTTTCCTTGTTGAAATCGGGGTCCAGGCAGAGGTCCTCATCGGGTCCAGTATTGTAGCACTGCCATACCCGCTTGCCCGTGTTGAGGTCGTAAGCGGCGACCCGCCCCCGCACGCCAAACTCACCGCCGGAGATGCCGACCAGGACCTTGTCCTTGACGACGATGGGCGGCATCGTGATGGTCTCGCCCCGAGCCGGGTCGGCGTGTTTAGCCTTCCAGACTTCCCTGCCCGTATTGGCGTCTAGGGCGATGACCTGTCCGTCCAGGGTGTTCAGGATGATCTTGCCGTTGGCGTAAGCCAGACCGCGGTTGACCAGGTCACAGCATGCCACGGGGACGGCCCGCTCGTCCTGCTTGGGCGTGTACTTCCACTTGAGGGCATAGGGCTTCTTGGTCAGGTCCAGGGCGTACACGTGGTTCGGGTAAGCCGAGTGGACATACATCGTCGTGCCGACCACCAGGGGCGACCCCTCGTGGCCCCGCAGGGCTCCCGTCGAGAAAGTCCACACCACCTTGAGCCGGGACACATTCTGGGTGTTGATCTGGTTCAGCTCGCTGTAGCCCGTAGCCCAGTAGTTTTTCCGCTGCATCGGCCACTGGCCCGGGTCCTTGCCCAGGCGGAGGACTTCCTCGTTGGGGTAAGCCACGAAGGGCACCAGGACCAGCCCGAAGGCCAGCCAGGGTAAAACCCATTTGCTGCGCATAGTTCCCCTCCAAGGATAAGTGCGGAGGGACATACCGGCTGAGGAGGGTGAAGGAGGGAGAAAAGGAGAATATGAGGACCACGTCTGACCGGCGGACCACCCGTGGACGTCCGAACTGCCGACCCACGATAGGGTATGGTGCCGCATTGCACCCTTCCACGTCCCAATGCGAGGGCGGCGCACACCGCCCGACCCCCCTTAACCGTCTCTTAATATTATAGGGGAATCCCCAAGCCCTTGTCAATTTGACCCGCCCTCGACCGTCGGGGGCCCCCACCATAGAGGCAATCAAGCCATAGGGCAGTAGGGCCTACGGCTATGAGTCGAGCCCTTTCCACTCCTCATGGAGAGGGGGAAGCGGTCGGGTCAGCCGTCGCCGGGTGTCACGTCCGGAGAGACCAGGATTTTGCGCTGGCCCTGATGGTCCGGCGGGGACAGGACGCCGTTGTGCTCCATGATCTCGATCAGACGGGCCGCCCGGTTGTAGCCGATGCGCATCGCCCGCTGGAGATAGGAGATGGAGGTCTTCCCCGTACGGAGCACGATCTGGACGGCCTCGTCATACAGGGGGTCGTTCCAGTCCGCATCGTCCCCCGTCGAGCTTGCGGACTGCGTCTCCAAGACCCGCTCGAACTGGGTCGCCGAGTACTGAGGCCCGCCCTGCTGTTGCCAGAAACGGACGACCTTCTCGATCTCGGCCTCCGAGACGTAAGCCCCGTGGAGGCGGACCATGCGGTAACTCTCGGGCGGGACGAACAGCATATCCCCTCGGCCGAGGAGACGTTCGGCCCCGGCCCGGTCCAGGATCGTCCGAGAATCGGCCGACGAGGCGACCCGAAAGGCGATACGACATGGGAAGTTGGCCTTGATGACGCCCGTGATGACGTCGACGGAGGGCCGCTGGGTCGCCAGGATGAGGTGGATGCCGACGGCCCGGGCCATCTGAGAGAGTCGTTGGATGGAGTCCTCGACCTCCCGGGAGGAGACGGCCATGAGGTCGGCGAATTCGTCGATGATGACGATGTAGAAGGGCAGGGGCTTGGGGTGTTCGAGACCCAGCCGTTGAGCCAGGCGGCGTCCCCGCTGAGTCTGGACCATCTGGTTGTATTGGAGGAGATTCCGCACGTTGAAAAGGGCGAGCTGACGCTGGCGCTCTTCCATCTCTCGGGTCAACCACTTGAGGGCGGCCGCGGCCTTCTGGGCATCCGTGATGACGGGGGTCAGCAGGTGGGGGATTCCATTGTACAGCTTCAGTTCGACGTGCTTCGGGTCGATCAGGACGAGGCGGACCTCGTCGGGCGTGTGCTTCAGGAGGAGGCTGACGATGATGCAGTTGAGGGCCACACTCTTGCCCGACCCCGTCGCCCCGGCGATCAACAGGTGGGGCATCTTCAGGAGAGAGGTCACGTAGGGCTCGCCGTGGACCGTCTGGCCGAGGGCGATCGTCATCGGCATCCGGCTATGCAGGAAGATCTCCGACTCGACGACCTCCCGGAGGGCGATGACGGAACGCTGGCGGTTGGGGACCTCGATGCCGATGGCCGACTCATGGACGATGCGGTCGATCCGGACCGACTCGGTCCCCAGGGCCAGGGCCAAGTCCTCGGCCAGGCCCTGAATACGGCTGATCTTGACGCCCGGGGCAGGCCGGAACTCAAAGGTCGTCACGACGGGTCCTGAAATGGCCCGGGTGATCTCCCCCTCGATGTCGAACTCGGCCAGCTTGGCCTGGATGATGCGGGCGGTTTCGGCCAGTTCTTTTGGGGAGGGACCCTCGTGATTCTCCGCAGGGGCTAACATCTGATAGGGGGGTAGGACGTAGTCCTCGCCGCTCCGACCCTGCCGGGCCTGCTCATACCACCGGCGGGCCTCCCTCTCCAGCTCGTCGATCTCCTCGCTACCCGAAGGACCGGGGAGCGGTTCGGGCTTCTCGGCCGTCGGCTTGGGCCGCCAGGCCCGCTCCGCCTGCAGGACCGGTCGCTTTTTCTCGACGATCGCGACCGGCGGTACGTCCTCCGGGGTGACGTCCATGGGGGGTTCCGGCGATTCGACGGCGGCTGGCCGAGGGGAAGCCTCTTGGGGTGGTGTCTCGGGAATACCGGTCCGCCCGGCCGGTCGGTGGAGCCGTTCTAAGGCCCTCCGTTGGCGATGGCCCCGGTAAGCTGTCCACAAGAGGCGACCCTGGGCGTAGACCCACTGCCCGCATCGGCGGAGGACTGTCCCGGGCGGCCAGGATGTCACCAGCGACAGTCCGATCAGGGTCCCAAGGGCTCCCGCCGCCGTAGCACCCCACGGCCCGACCCACTCCCTGCCATACCGGGCCAGGGTCTGACCCAACCACCCCCCGCCGGCCATCTCCACGGGCAGGAGGTCGTCCCCGACCTGAACCGTCAGCCGGAATGTAGGGAGCCACAGACCGATCAGGCCGGCCGTGCTCAGGACCGTCATCAGGAAGCCCAGCCACGTCCACTCCGCCGTCGGTCCCGACTCGACGGCCCATCGGTAGGCCAATAGAAACCAGAGGACGGGGATCCAGAAGACCGAGAGACCCAGCGTCTGAAGGAGGTATTCGGCCGCCCAGGCCCCAAGACGACCGCCCAGGTTGGCCCGGTCGTGGGCCACGTCGGCATAGGCCGTCGAGGCTACGTCCAGGGGATGATAGGAGATCAGGCTCAGCAGGAAAAACAACCCCAGGGCGGCCGATATCAGGGCGGCCGTCTCCTGAAGGCGCCGTCGGTGCCGGACGTCTGCCCCGGACGGACGAACCCGTCGCTCTGGAGAAGCTTCGGTACGCATCCTATCAGCCCCCGATGCGGAACATCTCGACCTTCGGGACGGGCCTCAGGGGCTGGCCCCGCCGGAGGGCGGCCGTGCGTTCTTCCGAATACCGGTCCGTGCGGCGGGACCAGATCGAGCGAACGATGGCCTTCAACTCCTCGTCCGTAGCACCAGCCCGAAGGGGGCCCTTCAGGTCATGACCCTCGGTGGCGAAGAGGCACATGTACAGCCGACCGTCCGAAGACAGCCGGACCCGGGAGCAGTCCCCACAGAAGGGCTCCGTCACAGAGGCGATGACGCCGACCTCGGCCCCATCGTCCCGATACCGGAACCGGAGGGCGACCTCGCCGGCGTGCTCGCGGGGAATCGGCTCCAGAGGCATTTCCCGGTGGATCCTCTCGATGATTTCCCGAGCCGGTACGACTTTCTCCAGATTCCAACCGTGGACCGTACCGACGTCCATGTACTCGATGAACCGCACGATGCACTGGGGTCGCTTGAAGAATCGGGCCAGCTCGACGACCTGATAGTCGTTGAGGCCCCGCAGGACGACGACGTTGATTTTCACCGGCACGAGGCCGACCTCGACGGCCTTCTCGATGCCTTCCAGGACCCGTTGGACCCCGACGCCGCGTCCGTTGACCCGCCCAAAGGTCAGGTCGTCCAGGGCGTGCAGGCTGACGGTCACCCGCCGCAGGCCGGCCGCCTTCAGGGCCTCGGCCTTCTGGGCCAGGAGGTAGCCGTTGGTCGTCAGGGCCAGGTCCTCCAGGCCGGGGATGCGGGCCAGCATGGCAATGAGCTTTTCGATTTCGCTCCGGAGCAAGGGCTCGCCGCCCGTGATACGGATCTTTCGAACGCCCATCTCGACGAACAGGCGGGCCAGTCGCGTGATCTCCTCGAAGGTCAAGAGTTCCGAACGGGGCAAGAACGTGTAGACCCGATCGGGCGGCATACAGAAGACGCACCGGAAGTTGCACCGGTCCGTGACGGAGATCCGTAGGTCGGTCATCGGCCGGCCGAAGACGTCTTGCACGGGCACTACGGGCTTTGGGGCCATCGTCGCCTCGTTGTCAATCTGCACTTTATCCTGTAATCTTGGATCTTCCCATCGGTTCTGGCAAGCATGAGGGACGTCGAGACGGTGGTCGTCGATTACGTCGTCGTGGGGGCCGGCGTCGCCGGCCTGCGGGCCGCCATCGCCCTGGCGATGGCGGCTGGGGACCGCCACCGACCCCGCATTTGGGTCCTCGCCAAGGACAGTCTGGCGGAGAGCAATACTCGGTATGCGCAGGGCGGCATTGCGGCGGCCCTCAGCGATGAAGACACGGTGTACTTTCATCTTCAGGACACTCTTCAGGCCGGGGGCGGACTGGCAGATCCCGAGATGGCCCGGATTCTCGTCGAGGAAGGCGTCGGTCGGGTCGAGGAACTCATCGAATGGGGGGCCGCCTTTGACCAGACGGGCGGCCGCCTCGTCTTTACCATCGAAGGGGCCCACTCCCGCCGTCGGGTCCTTCACGCCGGCGGCGACGCCACGGGCCAGGAGATCGTCCGGGTCCTCATGGAGAAGGCCCGGTCCCTCCCCGCCATTGAGTTTCACGAGCATGCCTTCACGATGGACCTCACGGTCACAGAGGACGGGCGGTGCGGGGGCCTCCTCGTCCAGATGGGGCCGGGCTCGCCCCGGTTCGTCCACGTCCTCTGCCGGGGCGTCGTCCTGGCGACCGGTGGGAGTGGACGGATGTTCCGCTACACGACCAATCCGCCTTTTGCGACGGCCGACGGCCTGGGCCTGGCCTTTCGGGCCGACCTGCCCTTTCAGGACATGGAGTTCTTCCAGTTCCATCCGACGGCTCTGAACGTCCCAGGCGCGCCCCACTTCTTGTTGACGGAGGCCCTGCGGGGAGAGGGCGCTTGGGTCGTCAACGGTGACGGCGAGCGCTTCCTCTTCCGGTACGACCCCCGGGGGGAACTGGCACCCCGGGACGTCGTCGCCCGGGCGATGTTCCTCGAGATTCAGCGGACCGGCTCGGCCGTCTTCTTGGACACATCGCCCCTCGGGGAGTCCTTCGCCCGGGAGCGGTTCCCCCGGGTCGCCCAGGTGTGCGCTCGGTTCGGATTGACCCTGGGGCGGGACCGGATTCCCGTCATCCCGGCGGCCCACTATTACATGGGCGGCATCCGTACGGACGCCTGGGGACGGACGGGCCTACCGGGCCTTTATGCGGCCGGCGAGGTCGCCTGCAACGGCGTTCACGGGGCGAACCGGCTGGCCAGTAATTCCCTCTTGGACGGTCTTGTGTTTGGCGCGCGGGCCGGCCAGGCCCTTTGGGAGGACACCCAGGACGTCCGGGTCCCGGCGCGCGTGCCCCTTCCTCGAGCTTACCGAGAGCCGCTACGGTCTGAACCGCCGCCCGAGCCGCCGCCCTTCCCGGACCTGGCATGGGAGTATTGCGGCCTCATTCGATCGGAAACCGGTCTGGCGGAGGCCTTGCGGCGGCTGGACCGATGGTTACGGACGTGGCCTTATCCCGTCCCGGACCGTCGGGCCATGGAAGCCCTCAACTGCATGCAAGCCCTGTACCTCCTGGCCCAATTCGCCTACCTGCGACGGGAGAGCCGGGGAGCCCACTATCGGGCGGATTTCCCCGTCGAGCGGTCCGAGTGGGCGCGTCATCAGGTCTTCCGTCCCTCGGAGTTGGTAAAAGTGACGGAGTGACGAAGTAACGGAGTGACGGGAAAAGGACATCGCTTCATCACTCCATCCCTTCGTCACTTTGTTACTTTACTTTTTCCTCCAACTTCTTTTTAAGCTCCTGCCAGGTCTGCCAGACCTTGTCAGCCGATTCCTTCTTCAACTCAAAGACCGTATGAGGGAAATCGGGATTCCGGGTATACGTCTTGTCTTCTACCCGCCCGACCTCGACCGTCTGGGTCGGCCGGTCCTTGTCGGTGACTTGGACGACCAGGGCCGGCGTCTGAAGGCCCAGGGCGGCCAGCTCGGTGTCCGGGACGTCGTCTCGGATGTGAGCTGCCTCGGCATAGTCCAGATTCCGGAAGAAGTCCTCGACGACGTTCAAGGAGACTTCTTTCTTCTGCGTCCCCGCTTTCAAGAACCACTGCTCCTTCCAGGTCTCGCCGGCCTGGGTCTCCTTAACCAGTTCCCACGTCCGGGTCCCCTCCCGAAGACGGGCAGACTGGAGGTTGTAATAGTCAAAGTCGATGGCCTGCTGGGAGCGCCAGTAGTCGAGGCCCCGTTTGAGGTCCTCGACGATCGACTTCCGGACGGCGACGACGCGGGATTGGGCGCCGACCCGGGCGAAGTAGGTCGATTCGTCCCGACTCTTGCCGAAAAGGAAGACCTGTTGAGCGCCCTGAGCCGTCTCAACGGTCAGGCGGACCTCCGGGTCGTCCAAGCCGTAAGGCGTCCAGTCCGTCGCCTGTTCGGCGACGAAGTCTTCAGCTTCCAGGAACTCGATGGTGCTGGTCAAGGCGGCCAGGGTCGATGCGCTGGCCAGGAGCGGACGGGGCTGTTCGATTCGCCACAGGCCCTTGTCCTTTCGGAAGGCCAGGGTCGGGGGTTCGATGCCCTTCCGTTCGATGACGATATGGGCCAGGTCCGTAGCCTTCAGGTTCGTGAGCCGACGATTCCGGAGGTCCTTCAAGGCCGGGACCAGGGTCGACTCCCGCCAGCTTGGCAGGATGAGGACGTCTCGGCTCCCCTCCAGCATGGCGTAGAGGTCGCCCTCGACGGGTGTTTTTCGGCCGACCTTCAAGGTGGCCAGCGTGTGACCCTCGGCGTCTTGCAGGCGGATGAGCGACCGGGGTGGGTCCAGGCCGAAGTCTGCCAGTTTTGTGCCGGTGGTCATCTCGAATTTCCGGTCGTAGGTCAGGTCCTTCAGTCCGTTCCACAGGCGGTCGACAGCACTCCCGTCGGCCTCTTCTCGGATCGGCTGGAGGATCTGCCAGGCCGAGGGCGACCCGGAAGACGTTCGTTGGAGGACGATGGGGGACTTCTCCTTTTCCGTCTGGATTTCCAGGCGCGTGATCTTTTCCCACGGCAGGGCCGCCAGGACCTTCTTGGCGGCTTCCTCCTGGCGCTCCCTTCGCCGGGTCCAGTAAGTGTCGAGGACGACGAGACCGATGGCGATGACCGCCAGGCTTCCCAGTACGATCAACGTTTTCGGCCGCATCGTCACTCCCCCTGGATTAAGGAATGGATGCAGGATACGGACTCGATGTGCGCGTTGGGCTCGGTCTTCGGTGTCCGGTATCCGGCCTTCGGCGTCAATCCGGTACTGGGTCCCGGGTCCCAGGTGCCGGGTACCTGAATGGAAGGCTGGAAGTCAGCATGCTTCGAAAATGCGCACGTGGGGTATACGTAATACGGACTACAGGCTGGGACGCTGCCCCCTTGGGGTCCCGCACCCAGCTCAACGCCCTACGGCCCTATTGCCGTACTGCCCCACTGCCCTTTGTATCACAGCTTCCTCCGCCGATACCACATGACCAAGCCCAGGGCGACCATCAGGCCCGGCATGAGGATGACCGTCAGGGACCGAAAGAGGGCGTTTTGCCGAAGCAGGCGGTCCAGCTGGATACGCAGGGCCCCCGGCTTCTTCTCACTGATCAGGACCTCCCGCTGAGATACCCAGGCCAACATGTTGAGGGCAATGACGGCATTCCCGGCCACGCCGATAAGGTTGTCCGTCAGCCAGTCGGCGTCCCCGACGACGGCGAGCCGTCCCTCGACCTTTAGGCCCGGTGGCCCGTCCCCGTCCGAGGAACCGGTCGCCCCCTTCTCAGCCGGCTTCGTGAAGCGGACCAAGACGCCGACCGTCAGGGGTCCCTTCTCGTCCGTGCCTTCATCGAAGTTCAGGTTTCGATTTCGATCGGCCCAGCTATACTGGGTCGTCGTCAAGACGACGTCGGCCTCCCGACTCCCGGCGATGTCGCTGAGGGCCTGAACGGTCTGGCCGTAGGCGATAAAGCCCGGCGTCGAACGCTGGACCGACAGGGGTGAACCCGGCCGGGTATTCATCTGGGCCACCGAGGGGTCGCTCCCGACCATCGCTTGAACGGGGTCGATGACGACGTCCTGATAAAGTCGAACGCCCAGGCCCTGGAGCCACTCGGCCCACCGGGGGTGAGCGTCGGCCTCGATGTTGACCCACACACGGCCGCCCCCTTGGAGAAAGGCCGTCAAGGCCTCCGTCTCCTTGGTCGGGGGTTCATATTTCGGACCGACGATCAGGACGACCCGGCACTCCTTCTCCCGGGAGGCGTCGAAGAAGGGAATCTCCTTAAACTCATAGTTTTCCCGTTCGGCGACCCGTCGGAAGCCACTGGTGGCACCCGCCTGCTGAAACGCCGACAGAGGGAGTTCCCCGTGACCCGTCAGGTAGCAGACGACAGGCTTTTCAGGATACAGAAGCCGAATCAGGGCGCTGGTGATACCGGCCTCGGTGACGTCCTGCGTCTTCTCGAAGCGGTCCTTCAGGGCGACGACGACCATCTGGGCGGCCGTGATCTGGAACTGCTGGGCCAGCGTGGGGTACAGCGTCGGGTCGTATTTCTCGACCGTAATATGGGGCGAGACCGCCCGATACTCCTTCATCAGGTCATCGAACCGCCGCTCGTTGACCCGGTTGTCGGCTGTGAAGAAGCCAATGATGCGGACGGGCTCGGAGAGTTGGCCCAGGACCTTCCGGGTCTGGTCGCTGAGGCTGAACATCTGGAGCTCCGTGAGGTCCCATCGCCGGGCGTGCCGGCGGGCGATGACGTTGGCCGAAACGACGATGGCCAGGACAAAGAAGGCGGCGATGACGACCGATACCCCAAAGCGGGCCCCCCGCCGCTGAAACAGGGCCAGCGCCTCCAGTTCCATCAGGAGGCCGACGACCAGCATGACGGCCGCTAAGATGAAGGCACCCAGGCCGATCCCGGCCGGCCACTTCAGGTATTGGGCGACCCCAAAGAGGATCATTCCCAGGACGGCCAGGGGCAGGGGGAGATGGCGGACCCACCGCTTCATGACGTCGCCCTCCATCGATGGGATTCGGTCGCCAGATAGGTCAGGGAGAGGCCCAACAGCGCCAGGGACAAAAAGTAGACGACGTGCTGACTGTCGATGACTCCTTTATAGAAGTCCTCCAGATGGTCTACGATGGAGATGTATTGGACGATCTGCTGGAGGGGTCCCGATGCGACTTGGGCGTAGGAGATCCACCCGATGATCCAGAGCATGATGAGGATGCCGAAGCTCACAGCGGCGGCGACGAGTTGACTGGACGTGATGGCCGAAGCGAACATCGAAAGGCCGACGAAGGCCATCAGCAGGAGCAAGACACCCAGGTAGCCGCTGACGATCGGTCCCCAATCGGGTCGACCGTACAGACGCAGAAACAGGGGGAACACGATGGTCAGGAGATAAATCAGAAAGTTCATCGCCACGCCGGCCAGGAACTTCCCCAGGACGATCTCGACCGTCCGGACCGGGGATGTCATCAGGAGCTCGATGGTCCCCAGACGACGCTCCTCGGCCAGCAAGCGCATGCTCATCAGGGGGACGATCAACAGGAACAGGAAGGCCAGGTTCCCCAAAAAGGGCCGCAGGATCTCCTGCGTCAGGTCGAGGTTTTCCGTGCCCATCATGGCCATGCGGGCGTAATTCTGGGCAAAGTACAGCATGATGGTGTAAAACATGAAGCCCGCCAGGGCCAAAAAGACGGCGGCGATGATGTAAGCCAAAGGGGTCGACAGGTAGATCGACATCTCTTTCCGGAAGATCCAGTAAATCGACCGCAGGTTCATACCGACGCCTCCTGGGCTTCGAGCTCCTCGGCCGACACGGGGGTACGGCCGGTCGTCAGCTGGATGAAGATGTCCTCCAGAGTCAGGGCCTCCCGCCGGGCCTCGACGAGACCCCAGGCCTGATTCGATAGCCAGCGGATGACCTCGGCGACGACTTCCTCCCGAGGCTCCAGGCGGATGAGGAACTGGGACGGCCCGTCCAGGGCCTCGACCCCCAGGACGCCGGGGACTTCCCGAATCCGCGTCGGCAGGCCGTCGGCCGACCGGAGGAAGCGGACCCGCAGACGGTGCTCGGCCATCAGGCCCCGCTGAAGTTCCTCAAGGGAGCCCTGGGCAATGATGCGGCCGTCGTGGATGACGACCACGCTATCGCAGACCTGGGTGACCTCATAAAGGATGTGACTGCTGAGCAGGACCGTGTGCCGACCCCGCAGGGACCGGATGAGCTCCCGAATTTCCAAGATCTGCTTGGGGTCCAGGCCGATGGTCGGCTCGTCCAGGATCAGGACGGGCGGGTCATGGATGAGGGCCTGGGCGATCCCGACCCGTTGGCGGTACCCCCGGGAGAGGCGGCCGATGATCCGGTCGGCGACCGCCTGAAGGCCGCACTGCTCGATGACCGTATCGATGCGCTCGGCGACCTGCCGCCGGGGGACGCCCCGCAGACCGGCGACGAATCGCAGGAAGGACCGGACCGTCATCTCGTTGTACAAGAGGGGATGCTCGGGCATGTAGCCCGTAGCCCGACGGACCTCCAAGGGGTGGTTCAGGATGTCGTACCCGGCCACGCGGGCCGTGCCCTCCGTCGGATAGAGGTAACACGCCAGGATGCGCATTGTCGTGGTCTTACCGGCCCCGTTGACGCCCAGAAAGCCCGCAATCTGCCCAGGCGCCACCGAGAAGGTCACGTTCTGAATCGCCGCCCGGGGTCCATAATATTTCGTTAAGCCCATCGCCTCGATCATAGTGCCTCCTCGGCCGCAGGAAGGGAGTCCCATCGGCTAAAGACAGTATACCCGCTTTCCCCCATAAGACGACAGATAGGGTGCGTCCCTTCGAAAACACGGACGCCTTTTGGTAGGCCTGAGTCGGAGATCAATATTGTAGGCCCATCTCCCCGTCTGTCAAGGAAGTGTCCGCTCATCCTGGCCCGCTCGCCCGAGCGGGGGATCCGTCAGGATCCAGCCCTCGGCCATCGGTCCTCGGTTCCTGGCATCCCAGCCCCGGGGTGGTGTTCAAGCGGTAACGAGTACGCTCCCTAAGGTGAATACGGCAGTACGGCAATTCGGCAATACGGCAGTACGGCACTACGGCAATAGGGCAATACGGCAGTTCGGCAGTACGGCAATATGACAATAGGGCAACCGGACAGTGCTTCAATCCTTTCCATCTGGGGTGTCCCGGTGTTGCCGTCCTTCCCCTCCACCGCTTGACAGGGTAGAAAAGTTCAGTAAAATAACGCCGCAAATTGGGAGAAGAACGTCGTGAACGGTACGTCCAGGCCCGTCGCCGTCCTGTGGGGCCGCTCGACCTTCACGGGGGCCGTCCTGAAACATGTCGCCGGAGCCGCCTTTCCGCCCTTGGGGTCCATGCTTTACGCCCGGTGGGCCGACGTCGAAGTCCTCGCTCGGGTCGTGTCGGCCGTCGGAGAGAATCCCTATCTGTTTGCATACGGCGTCCAAGAAAAACTCGCCCACCGGGCCGCCGAGGACGGTGCCGGTCTCCCCCTGGGCCGGGACATCTTCACCCTGGAGGTCCGCTACTGCTATTGCCTGCGGGACGGCCGGCCCGAGCGCCTCCCCCAACCCCTGCCGTCGGGAACCCTGTTCTACCGGGCCGACCGAGCGACGCTGGCCCGTATGGGACGGGCCGGCTGGTGGGTCCTCGGGGAATACGACGGCGTACCCGAGCCGGTCTTGGCCCGACCCTTTGACGCCCGGGGGTTCGGCGAGGCCGTTCACGTCGGGGTCTTCGGCCGGTCCGGCTCGGGCAAGACGGTCTTGTCGGCGGCCCTCGTATTCGCCCTCATGGTCCGGGGCCTGCGGGGCGTCCTCGTCCTCGACCCTCAGGGAGAATGGTCGGCCGACCGCATCCGGGGCTATCCCTTTGAACGGATCTGTGCGGCCCTGGGCTGGACTCGCCGCACGCTGACGCTCCGGGACTTTCAGTTCGACGACCCGGCGCTCCTGTTGGATGTCCTGCGCCTCCGGGGGGTCTTGCGGGACCTGGGGTTTAAGACGGCCGAAAAAGAGGAAGCGGCCGTCCGGGCCCTGGCCGGGATGGGGACGGGCCTCTCGTCGCTCGAGTCCTGGGAGGCCTTCGTGACGACTCTTCGCCGGGCCCTCCGTCACATTTATGCCGATCCCGACCGGCGGGCCGAGATCGAGGACATCCTCTGCCGTCCGGGTCTGGTGACGCTGAGGGGCATCCGCCAGGCCTTCGAGGACGTGGCCGTCCTGTTCCGGAAGACGCCGGGCCGCATCGCCGTCGGCGATTTCTTGTCCTCACTGGCCCGGTCCGAGTTCTGGACTCTGCGATTGGACCCGGCCCGGCCCGAAGACGTCCTCCTGGCGGCCCATCTCCTGGCGGCCCTGCGGACGCAGGCCTTATCCGCCTGGGCCCGGGGAGAACCGGCCAACGTCCTGGTCGTCATCGACGAGGCCCACTGGGTCGTCCCCCAGGAGACTCAGCCGGGGCCCCTGGGGGACGTCGTCCGGCGGGCCGTCCGGGAGCTCCGGAAGGCCGGCGTCGGCTTCCTCCTGATCTCCCAGTCGGTCGCCGATACGGACAAGGAGGTCGTTCGGAATCTAGCCCACTTCTTTATCGGCCCGGGCCTCGGCCTGGGGAGTGACCCGGAGGCCCTGCGGGCGATCCTGGGCGGTGACGGTCTGGCCGTCTATGAGACCCTGCCGCCGCCGGGGTTTCAGGGTCAGTGGCCGTTTATCTCAACGGGGCGCCTGAGTCCGACGATGGGGGGTGCCAGCGCCGCCGTCATCAGCGTCCTGGCCGACTGGGAGCAGGCGTGGGCCTTCAACCGGTCGGGCGGGCCCGGTGAATCGCGTCGGCCGCGTACTCGGGACCTCGAGGGGCTTCCCCGGCTGGTCCCCCTGGAGTCGGGATGACTTCGTTCTCACGAACCGAGGGGCTTGGTCAGGAGGGTCTTCAGACGCCGGCGGGCCCGGTGGAGGCGGACCTTCACGTTGGACTCCGAGAGGCCCAGGACGCGGGCGACCTCGCGGGTCGACAGCCCCTCGACTTCCCGAAGCAGGTATACAGACCGCAGGGACTCGGGAAGTCGCTCGACGGCCTCCCAAAAGATACGGCGCTCTTCGTCCTGAAGGGTCTGCTCCTCCGGGCCCGGCTGAAGGCTGAACTTCGAGAGAACGGCTAAGTCGGGTCGCTCGTCCAGCGACACCATCGTCGCCCATCGGACCGATTCCCGGCGAGACCGCAGGCACTCGTGGAAGAGGATCTGATACAGCCACGTAATCAGGCGACTTTCGCCCCGAAACTGATGGATCTTCTGGAGAGCGATGGTCAAGGCCTCTTGAGCGGCGTCTCGGGCGAGGTCTGGTTGGCGACACATTCGATAGGCCAGGTGATAAATGCGGGGAAGGTACAGTTCCACAAATCGCCGGACGGCCGCCGGTTCGTGAGCCCGCAAGTCCTCCAGGACCTCTTCGAGGGCCGGATGGGGTTCAATGTCGAAAGGCTTCAGCGAAAGGGACATGGTGTCCTGTTCAGGTATGGATGCAGGATACAAGATGCATGATGCAGGATGCAAAACCGGTGTGCGGGTTTTTCGGTAGCCGAGCTCGGTCTTCGGTGCTCGGTGTTCGGTCCTCGGCGTCGGACCGGCTCCGGTACCGGGTATCAGAGACCAGGTACCGGGTGCCCAGTAATCAGAATCCTGACCATTTCTATACTGCATACATATCTGAACAGAGCCCTACCTCCCATATCTGCATAATGGGCGAGTCCCGCATACCTGGCGCCCGGAGCTCGAGCCATAGAAACGTGCCCGCCCAGAAGACGAGCACCCCTATTATGGTAGGAGGGCCGAGGGAATGCCAAGTCCCGATCCTGTGAGCCAGTACAGCAGGTGAGACTGGGTCGTCCCGGAAGCCCGGCCCCAGGTCCGAGGAGCCCGGGACTCATATTGACAGGCGGAGTGGCCGAGTCTATACTGCTTGGCGCAGTTTCAGATGCAAACCCCATGGGTGGGTTTTTCGGGACATGAACCGGGAATCCCGCCGGTATCCCAGCTTTCCCTTCCGGTATCGGGATTTAATAGGGGTGCCAGGTCTCAGGTCCCGGGTACCTGGTACCTGATTGGGATCGACGCCGAGGGCCGAATACCGAACTGGAAGCCCGTCTAGGGGGTCTATGCTCACTGAGTAGTCCGGGAGGCACCTCCATCGCCGGATGGATGCGGCGATGCCACGGGGTTCCGCATCGGGTCATCGCCCGATTGCCCTACGGCCTTCCTGCCCGACTACCGTATGGCTGGAAAAACCCCCCTGCTCACTGCGTCCGTAACGACTTGGACACTGCCGAAAGCTATGGATGCACCCAAGAAGGTCACGATCACCATCGACGGCCGTGTCATCGAGACGACCGAGGGCTTGACGATCATTCAGGTCACGGACTCGATCGGTATCCCGGTCCCCCGGTACTGTTATCATCCGGGCCTGAGCATCGTTGGCAACTGCCGGATCTGTCTCGTCAAGGTCGAAAAGATCCCCAAGCTCGTCCCGGCCTGTGCGACGCCCGTCCAGGACGGGATGGTCGTCTATACCCATACCGACGACGTCATCGAGGCCCGTCGGTCCGTCCTGGAGTTCCTACTCTTGAACCATCCCGTCGACTGCCCCGTCTGTGACCGTTCCGGCGAGTGTTACCTCCAGGACTACTACATGGAGTTTGGCCTCTACCGGAGGCGGCGCTTTGCCCCCCGTCTCCATAAGGCGAAGGCGAAGCCCATCGGACCATACGTGATCCTCGACCAAGAGCGGTGCATCCTCTGCACCCGCTGTATCCGGGTCTGTGAGGAAGTCGCCAAGAAGCCTCAACTGGGGCTGTTTCAGCGGGGGAACCGGACGGTCCTGGACGTCTTTCCGGGTCAACAGCTCGACCATGACTACTCGGGGTGCACCGTGGACGTCTGTCCCGTCGGGGCTCTCCTCGACCGGGACTTCCGCTTCAAGGCCCGGGTGTGGTTTCTCCGCCGGACCCGTTCCGTTTGCCCCGGCTGTAGCACGGGATGCAACATCTACATCGATTGGAATGAGGACAAGCCGTACCTCGCCCAGGGCCAGCGGGTCTTCCGGTTGAAGCCCCGCTACAACCCCGACGTGAACCGCTACTGGATGTGTGACTACGGCCGCTACGGGTACAAGTACATCGACCGGGACCGCATCCCCCAGCCTTACCGACAGGCGGACGGCCGTCTCCGGCCCATCGAGTGGTCCGAGGCCCTGGAGTTCCTACGGACGCATATCGAGGCGACGCTTCGCGAGGTCGGTCCCTCGGGGATCGCCGTCCTGCTGTCGCCTCACCTCTCCACGGAGGAGCTTTACCTGGGACGGAAGCTCTTCGTCGAAGCCCTCGGGGTCCGGGACATTCATTACGAGATGCCGACCCGGGACCCGAAGGCCGACGACTTTCTGATTCGGCCCGATAAGTTTCCCAACGCCGCCGGGGCGCGGCTTCTGGGCCTCGGGACTGAGGGTTCGAGCCGGGCGATCCTGGAGAACGCCGCGCAGGGCCGATATCGTCTCCTCTGGCTCGTCGGGCAGAACCCGGTCCGGTGTTACGGTGCCGAGCTGTTCCAGGCGGTCGTCCGCCAGACGCCCCTGGTCGTCCTCCAGACGGTGAACTGGACGGAGAGCACGGCGTTGGCCCATCTGATCCTGCCGGCGACCCCCTTCGCCGAGAAGGAGGGGACCTTCATCAACGCCCAGCACCGCATCCAGCGCTTCTGGCAGGCCGTCCATCCTTACAAGCAGGCCCGGCCCGACTGGGTGATTTTCCAAGACGTCGCGCGGGCCCTGGGCCTACCGGGATGGCATTACGTTCGGGCCGAGGACGTCTTTCAGGAGATGGCCCGCCGTTTGCCGGTCTTCGAGGGTCTCGACTATGGGACCATCGGGGACCGGGGCGTCGTCCTCCAGCCCGAGAAGGCCACCGTCCCGTCGGGGGTCGGGGCATGATTCGGGGAGACAGGGGGGTCCAGAGGCGAGAATGCAGGGAGGGGTTCGGATGCGGGACGATGAGAAAGGAAGGCCTGACGGTCTGGTCTGATGCATCACCCGTGAGTCCGACGGCACGCTTGCGTTGTCCCGCCTGGACGTACCGGAGCCTGGAGTTCGGCCCCGTCCTTCGCCATATCGCCGGGTGGGCCGGTTTCTACGGACGCCGATACCTACGGCGCCTCCGACCCCTGGCCGACCGGCGGGCCATCCGTCGCCGACAGGCGGTCCTCCGGGAAGTCCTCGCCGTATACGAGCGAGCCGGGCGGCCGACCCTGCGGTTTCTGCCGGACCTGCGAGCCATCGCCCGTACGGTCCGCCTGGAGGGGGCTTGCCTGACTCCGGAGGAACTCTGGACGGCCGTCGCCTTCTTCGACCAAGTGGACGCCCTCGTTCGGGCCCTCCGGCCTTACCGGGCCGACATGCCGCACGTCGCCCGCTGGCTGGACGGTCTTCCGACGATGGCCGAGTTCCGGTCTCGCGTTCGGGCCGTCCTGACGCCCAGCGGTGAGGTCCTCGAGACGGCCACGCCCGAGCTTCAACGGATCTCCCGCTCGTGGCGCCAACTTCGAGATCAGATCGAGCATCGCCTGAAGGCCCTCATCGGGCGTCCCGACTATGCGCCGGCCGTTCAGGAGCCCATCTTGACCCAGCGGGAACACCGGTGGGTCCTCCTCGTGAAGGCCGACCAGCAATCCCGGATTCCGGGGATCGTCCTGAGCACGTCCGGAAGCGGGGCCTCCGTGTACCTGGAGCCCCTGGAGGTCGTCGAGCTCAACAACCGATATGTCCTTCTGGAGGAGGAGCGCCGGGCCGAGGTCCAGCGGGTCCTTCGTCAGCTTACGGACGAACTGCGGGCCGTCTCGGACTGGCCCCGGCTGTTTCAGCGTCTGGCCCGTCTGGACGCCCTCCTGGCGATGGCCGCCTATGCCCGGGCGTATGACGCCACGGTCCCTACCGTCGAGGACACGGACCGACTCGTCTTACGTCGGGCCCGTCACCCCCTCTTGTCGATCCAGGCCCGGACTCGTCGTCAGACGGTCGTCCCCCTGGACCTGGAGATGGACGAGCGGGCGAAGGTCCTCATCATCACGGGTCCCAACGCCGGCGGCAAGACCGTCGCCCTCAAGACGGTCGGCCTCATCGTCCTGATGGCCCAGGCGGGTCTCCCCGTCCCGACCGACGAGGGGACAGTCCTGCCGTGCTTCTCCCACGTGATGGCCGACATCGGCGACCAGCAGGACCTGGCTCAGAACCTCAGCACTTTCGCGTCCCACGTCCGGCGCCTCGTCCCCATGCTGACGACGCCCGTCCGACGGGGCCTGTTCCTGATCGACGAACTCGGCACGGGTACCGACCCGGCCGAGGGGGCGGCCCTCGGGACGGCCGTCTTGGAGTACCTCCGGCGTCAACCTGGCAAGATCCTCGTCGTCACGCACCTGACGCCCATCAAGTGGATGGCCCTTCGGGAAGCGGACGTCATGACGGCTTCGATGGAGTTCGCCCCGGAGACCCTGGCGCCGACGTTCCGTTTGATCCCTCACGCCTTGGGCGCCAGCCACGCCCTCGACATCGCCCGAAAGTACGGCCTACCGGAGACCATCCTCGAAGAGGCCTATCGGGCCTTGGACCCTTCCCACTTGCAGTGGATGGAACTGGTCCGCCGTCTGGAGGAGACCCAGCACGCCGTCGAGCAAGAACGGGCCGCCATGGAACGGGAGCGCCAGGAACAGGCCCAGCGGTATCAGGCCCTCCTCCAGCAGTTGGAGCAGACCCGGACCGCCCTGACCCAAGAATGGCAGGCCTGGAAACAGCGGGTCCAGCGATGGTGGGAGGACCGTCAGCAGGAGTGGCTGGCGTTCCTTCACGAAGTGCAGGACTCGACCGTCCGCCAGACCCTGCGGGAACGGTTCCAGGCCATCCGCCGCCGGTTCCTTCAGGAGGAAGCCGACATCCTTCGTCCACCCTCGAACCTGGAGACAGGCCGACCGGCCGACTGGTCTCCGGGCATGGCGGTCCGCCTTCGGGGCAGTCCTTCGACGACGGGGACACTGGAATCTATCGACTCCGACCGGACCATGGCCGTCGTCCAATTTCGGGGCAAGCGCATGCAGGTTCCCCTCTCATGGCTGGAGCCGGCCCCGAGCGAACCGGTCCCGTCGGCGGATCTCTCGCCCGAGGCCGTCGACCGACTGGCAGTGGCACCGTCGGCCGACCGGGAGGTCTACTTGCTGGGACTTCACGTCCCGGAGGCCCTGGACCGGCTGGACCAGGCCCTGGACCGGGCCTACCGGCAGGGTCTTCCGCGTCTACGGGTCATCCACGGCTATCGACCCGGTCGACTCAAGCAGGCCGTCCTGGAATACCTCCGGCATCACCCGATGGTCGAGCGCCTCGAGCCGGCCCCGCCGCAGGAGGGCGGTCCGGGGGCGACCATCGTCTGGGTCGGTGGAAATGAGGGGAAGAGAGTAGGGCAGTAGGGCAGTACGGCAATAGGCTAATCTGAACACGGACCGTGTTCGTCGTGTGAAATCCTGATAGGACTTACGTAGCGAGCAGGGCTGTTTCACGGCAGTACGGCAATGCGAAAGTTCGGCAATACGGCAATTCGGCAGTACGGCAGTAGGGCATTGAGTGATTACCCGTCACTCGTCACTCGTTACGCATACCTGGCTCACGGATGGCTCGGAGCCGATTCCGTTTCAACTGTGTAGCTCCTATCCGAATATCGGAGCGGGGCCATGCATGGGAAGATCCTCCGTTCCGTTGCCGGATGGGCCCTCTTGCTGGGCCTGGGCCTGGCTCCTTGCTCGATCCTTGGCGAGCGGGGCCGGTCCTACGAGCCTTGCCTCTCCGGTCTGGAGCCCCTCTTTGACCGGTACGAGGGGACGGGGGCGGCGAATGCCTGCCGAGACGACTCGGACTGCGTCGTCAGCGGATGTAGTCGGGAAGTGTGTGCCGCCGAGTCGGTCGTCACGACGTGTGAGGCTCTTCCGACCCCCACCCGGGACCTGGGGTGCCGCGCCTGCGCGTGCGTACAGGGCGAGTGCCGCTGGGTCCGGTAAAGCGGCGGCGAATCCGATGCGGCATCCGGTGTCCGGCGGGGAGCCGCCGATATCGATATGCGGCATCCTCTTCCGAAAACCGATGGCCGATATGCGGAGGTACGTATGGCACCGATTCCCGGACCGGACCCCCTGGGAATGCCGGTTCCGACGTGGATCCTATTGGGGCTGAAGGTTTTTGGATTTTTCCTCCACATGGTCTTTATGAACTTGTGGCTGGCGGGCTTGCCGACGGCCCTCGTCCTTCATCTATGGGGTTCTCCCGTCGGCGAACGTCTCTTCCGGGCGATGCCCTTCTTCATGGCCTTTGGGCTGAACGCCGGGATCGTGCCCCTCCTGTTCATCCAGACACTGTACCCCCAGTTTTTCTACCCGGCCACGATTCTGCAGGCTTGGTTCTGGTTCCTCGTCATCCCCCTCCTGATCGTGGCCTATTATGCCGTCTATCTGGCGGCCTTCGGACGCTGGCCCGTGGTGGCGGCGGCCGTGGCGACAGTCCTGCTGACGGGGATCGGTTTGACGTTCTCGGCGGCCCTAACGCTGACGGCTCGGCCGGAACGGTGGGCCGACGTTTTCCTGGCGACGGCTCACGCCGGAGCCGTCCACGGGTGGTACTTCTACTGGGACCCCGAGGCCCTTCGTCGCTTTGGCCTCATGACGGGCATGGCCTTTGGGACGGTCGGGGCCTTCTTGGTCCTGGACGGCGAGTGGCTCCGGCGGGAAGAGGTGTACCGCCAGACGATCCGGCGTATCGTGCCGGTCTTGTATGTCCTCGGCGGGCTCATTTACGGACTGGCCGGCCTCGGCTATGCTCCGACGGTCCTCGACAAACTCCCGCGGTCCCTATGGCTTTTGGCCGGCGGGAGCTTGTCCCTAACGGTTCTCCTGGCTTTGGCCTACGGCCGACGACCCGGTCCGTGGACCGGTGGGGCCGTCCTGGCGGGTCAGGCCCTCGTCCTGGGGTCCAACGCTATCGCCCGGCAGGTCGTGCAATTTCAGGAGCTCCGGCCTTGGGTCGACATCTCTCGCATGCCTGTCCGGGGGGAGTGGGGGAGTTTCGCCCTCTTCGTGGGGACCCTGGCCCTCGGCATCGGGGTCCTCCTCTGGATCGTCCGGGTCGTCGCCCGGGCAGGCCGGTCCCCGGGGAACCCGGAGGAGAGGAGGGCGGGAGGAAAAGGGTGAAGAGGCTGGGATGCATAACCCCGCACTGGCGTATGGGGCTTGAATAGGAAACCCCGCCCTTGCGAGCGGGGTTTGGATGCGGAATCCCCCCTTACCTCGTCTCACCTGTTCCTCGCTGGTTCCTCGGACCGACGGCGAGGCCTACGCCCAGTTCCCGTCGGTCCGACGCCCCATAATCGGCAGGCCGCCACGTCCGACTCACGCGGACCGTCAGGGCCACCCGGGGCCGATCGGTCGGAAGGGGAATGTCCCAGGTATGGACCTGACGGTCCCGGAATGCGACGTCGAGGACCCGCCGGTCGTCGACCCAGACCGTCACCCGTACCGGTCGTTGGGCGACGTCCGGATGGTGGACGAACATCCGGAGTCGAAGCCGAGGCTCGCGAACGGGGAGGACCGTCACGGCCCGCTTACGGGTCCATCGGAATGACCCGACGACGGGGTGTTGTTCCGGGCCGTAGAAGCCGTAGGTGTACCCCCATCCGACGGCGGCCGCCCGAAGCGGCGGGCGCAGACGATGCATGCCGACGTAAGCCTGACTCCCGGCCGAGAGGAGGGCTAACCCCACGACCGCCGCCCAGGCCTTCCAAGAAGAGGCCGGGTCGGGTCCAGAGGGGAACTCCACGAGCCGGGCCGCCCAGAACGTCAGGACCCAGAAGGTCATCAGGACCGCCCCGTCCTGGGCATGGGCCCCGACCAGCGACGAGAGCCCGAAGAGGACGAGGAGACCCTTGAGGACCCCGGCCGGAAACTGGGCCCCCGGGCGACCCGGCCGGAGCAGGACGGTCCGCACCAATACGACGACCCAAACGATCCACCCGAGGCTTCCCAAGATGCCCAGTTCGGCCAGTTGATGCAGGTACCAGTTTTGCGCGTTGTCGAAGTGAAGCGGGTCACCCAGGTATCGCAGGCCATAGTCGCTGACGAGGACATAGTACATGCCGCTTCCGACGCCCGTCAGGGGCACTTCCCGAAGCATGGTCCCGGCGACCCGATAGAAGGGAAGCCGGTCGGCCACCTGGGCTCGCAGGAATCCAGACGGATCTGAGAGGGCCCAGTCGACGGAAAGCCGAAGGAAGGCCCGGCCAAGGGGCGTACCCGAAAAGAACCGGGCTCCGGTGAGGAGTCCTACGGCACCGACCGTCGCGACGAGTCCCACTCCTGCCCACCGGACCCAGGCTCGGCGGACGGAGCGGCTCCCGACCCATGTCGTCCAGCCCAGGGCCGCCAGGCCCAGCAGGAGGGCATTTCGGGACCCCGAGGCCAAGACACCGAAGACAGCCGCCCCCAGTCCCGCCAAGATACCCAGCCGAGCCGTCCAGGACCGGACCGGTCCGACTGCCGCCAGCATAGCCGGTCCGGCCAGGGCCGCTAAGAGGCCCAGAGGATTCGGGTCCAGCAGACCCCCCGAAGCCGTCCGGAGGCCGATCCACCGGGGTCGGTTCAAAAACCGAATGTCCACAAAACTCTGGACGGCGGTGATAAGGACCGTCAGCAGGAACGACACGCCGAGGGGGAGCAGGCACCAACGTCGGAATACGGCCTCCGGGCGGTCCCGAAAATGCGCCCAGAGTCCATCGATCCCGAGGAAGCCGACGATGTAAAGGAGGGGAAAGAAGAGGGCCAGTTCGACGGCGACGGTGTGGGGGGTCCGGACCCCGTTGCTCGCCAGCCGGAGGCCCAGGGTCAGGTCGGGGGCAAAGTCCAACTCCCGGAGGGCCACGACGGGTCCCGTCAGGGCCAGCGTCAGGGCCCAGAGGACGAGGGGCATTTTCCAGACCGCCGGCAGATGCCACCGGCGGACGTCGGTACTGCCCAGAAGTCCGCCCAGAGCCCCAGCCAGCCAGGGGAGGAAAGGAAAGTAGGCCGTTCGAAAGGCCGCATAGAAGAGGCCCGGCGTCACGTACAGCAGGACCATCCAGGGCGCCAGGGCCTGCCCCCGGAGCCAGCGGCCCAAGAGGAATCCACCCGCCAGGGCGACCCCCGTCCAGAGGGGCAGGCCCGGGACGACGGGTCTTGCCAGGACGCTTAACGCCGATAAGGCCACCAGGGCCGACAGCAGGCAGACGACTTTCGAGACCCCCTCGGCCATCCTCCGGAACCTAAATCAAACTTTTAGTGGGATGAGTGACGAAGTGACGGAGTAACGGAGTAAAATTGCTTGTAATGACTAAGTCGTTGTTGACGCAGTGGACGGGGTGTTTTTACGACCATACGGGAGTCGGGCAATACGGCATACACGGCGACGATTCCGATGCTAGACACCAGGGATGCCCCGCCCTGCGCTGCCTGTAAGGACTTGAGCCCTACCCAAAACCTTGGCCTTTCGAGAGGTCTAAACTCATTAGGACTTACGCAGTTGGCAGGGGCTTTTTACGGCAGTACGGCAATTCGGCAATACGGCAGTACGGCGATGATTTGAGTACCTGGCTCGACGGATGGCTTGGATCCGATTCTATTCAACTGCGTAACTTCTACTCATAAAATCAAGCCATCAGTTGCCGCAGGCATTCGGCGACGGGGGGCAGGGGTCGCTGGAATAGCCATTCCACGTCCAACCAGAAGCCCGGCACGGCCGAACTCTCCAGACGACCCGCCGTGACCGTCGCCACCTCATAGACATCCCCCCTCTGGCGATGGACGAGGACCTCGCCCCGTTCTCTGTCCACGACCCAATATTCTGAAATTCCCGCCCGACCGTAATCCCGGACCTTCTCCCCGAGGTCGATGCTCCGGGTCGAGGGGCTGGTGACCTCAATGACCAGCACGGGCCGGACCTTCAAGGGGCTCCCCTGGGCATGGGGAACGTCCTCGGGTGCCAGGACGAACAAGTCAGGCTCCCGGATGACCTCCGGGGACAACTCCACGGCCGCCGGACCCGTCAGGACCTTCCCCCAGGCCTTCGCCTCGCAATATCCCCGGAGGAGCCAGTAAAGAAAGCCGACCAAGTCCTGGTGCTCAGCCGATGCGGGCGAGTACACGACGACCTCCCCATAGACGAATTCCCACCGGAGGTGTTCCGGGGCTTCCCGGAGATACCGCTCCCGCGTCCAGCCCCCCAGCCGGACGACATAGGGCTCCCGAATCGCTTCCTTCCGCTCATCGACGACCGTGACCTTCATGGGGGTCCTCATCCTTTTCAGAAACGTCGACTAGGTAGGTTGCACGGCCTCTTTACATGATACATCCAACCCAGGACTATCGACTTCTTCATTCCCATCCCGAAATCTCCAATTCGCAATCCCCCTACCGTCCCTTCTGGGCCAAGAGTTCCAGGACGGCCTGGACGATGACCTGGAGGTCGAGCCAGAGGGATTGGTGCTTGATATAGTAGAGGTCGTACTCCAGCCGGACCTTGGCGTCCTCCAGGCTGTCGACGTAGTCGTGGTGGATCATCGCCCAGCCGGCCATCCCGGGCTTGACGGCATGCCGCAGGGGATAAAAGGGAATCTGCCGAGCCAGTTCCTGCTCGAATTCGGGCCGCTCGGGCCGGGGTCCGACGGCGCTCATATCGCCCTTTAAGACGTTCCAGAACTGGGGGAACTCATCGAACCGGAACTTGCGGAGCCAGCGCCCGACACGGGTCACGCGGGGGTCATTTTCCTGAGCCCAGACGGGCCGATTCTCGGCCTCGGCGTCCGGCCGCATCGTCCGGAGCTTCCAAATCGTGAAGACCTTTCCGCCCTGGCCGACCCGCCTCTGGCGGTAGAAGACGGGGCCCGGCGAGTCCAATCGTATCGCCAGAGCGACGAACGGCAGGAAGGGTAGAAACAGCAGAAGCCCGAGGGTCGCCCCGACGATGTCCATGATCCGCTTGGCCGTTCGGTACAGGACCCCCGTGGCCCGGTGGTTCAGGGGCAGGACAGCCAACCAGTCCTCGCCGATAAAATCCAGAGGGACCCGGCCCGTCAGGGCCTCGTAGAGGTCTGTGGCCGCCGTGACGGCCACGCCCCGGACGTGGGCCCATGTCAGGCCGTCGGCCAGTTCCGGCGAAAGGGGTCCCCGGGCCGCCACGACGACCTCGACCGCCCCCGTCTGCTGGATGAGACTCGGCAGGTCCCAGACCGAACCCAGGACCGGCAGGGGGCCGATTCCCGAAACCTGCACCGATTCAACCGGCGGGGTGCTCTCGTGCACGAAACCGACGACCCGATACCCTGTCTGGGGACGTTCGTGGAGAAGCGCCGCTAAAGCCTTTCCGACATCCCCCGTCCCGACAATCAGGACGGGGCGGCCCATCGCCGCATGACCCATCCACCGCGCCCAGACGACCCGCCACCCGCCCGTCAGGCTCACCGCCAGACTGACGAAGGCCAGGACGACCAGGCGGGGCAACAGCGTCCGGGGGGCCGCAAAGTAGACGATCAGGTAGGTGCCTACTGTCAGGCCGACAGCCGTCCCTAAGAACCGGACCGGAGCCCCCTTCCGGTAAAGATAGGTTAGGGCATAAGCCCCGCTCAGGGTCAGGGTCCCCAGCCAGAGGGCCGTCAGGGCGGGGACCCAGAAGGCTCGGGCCGCCATCCAGGCCGGCGTGACGGCCCCATGGTCGGCCCAACTCCATAGCGCCAGGGCCCCGACGGCGGCCAGGCCGGCAACCAGGACATCGCCCAGGGCCGCGATCCACCGGCGCTCTCGGAGATTCAGGGCCCAGGCCCCGGTGCTGACCGTCGCCGTATCCACGGATATCCACCTCCGATTCAGCCACTTAGCAAAGTCACGACGATTCGGGAAGCCCTCGCCATCCAAGCCCTGCATGCCAGTGCGGGGTTACATATCACCACCCCGCTTGCCAGAAGGGGGTTCCTTCGAACTGCCGCACTGCCCCATTGCCGAATTGCTGAAGGAAACGATGCGTCATGCCGTCTCGCCGTATCGCTATCCCGAGGCCCGACACCCCTTCCCTTTCCAACCCCACCGGACCAGACCTATCAGAAACCCAGTGCCCCAGCTCAAGTGCAGGGTCCCATACACGACGGGCAGGATGGGTAGATACCGCCATCCCCGCCGGAGGGCCGTCTCAAAAGACGCCCCGAGGTTGACTATGGCGTAAAGTGCAGGGACGATGATACTCCCCTTCGTTCCCATGAGCCCGGCGACCGCCGAACCGGCCAGACTCAGGACCAGGAGCGGCGGGACCAGGTGCCGCCACCGGAGTGACCCCGGATGGACGACCGCCGTCCGGGCCCGCCAAAAGCCGTACCGAAAATACTGGCGGGCCAGCGCACCCAGCGACGGACGCACATGGTACCAGCATCGGACCTCCGGGGACACGAAGATTTTCCCTCCAGCCCGACGGAGCCGGTAGTTGAGTTCGTAGTCCTCGTTCACGGCCCACGCCTCGTCGAATCCTCCCAGCGCCTCCAGCGTCCGTCTCCACCAAGCCCCGAGATAGACCGTGTCGGCCCACGTCGGCCGGTTCGTATAACGAAAGCGGGCGTCTCCGACGCCGAAGGGACTCGTCAGGGCGACGGCGATGGCCCCGGCGACATAGCCTCGTCCGACGGCCCACTGGACGCCCCCGACGTTGGCCGCCCCCGTCGTCTGCAGGAGTTCGACGCACCGGCGGATGTAGTCCGGGGCGTAGACGGTGTGAGCGTCCATTCGGATGATGATCTCCCCTCGGGCTTGACCCAGGCCGACGTTCATGGCCGCCGCCGGGACCCGCCGGGGATTGTCCAAGAGGCGAAGGAAGGGATATCGCTCGGCGTATGCCTGCACGACCGCCCGGGTCCCGTCGGTACTCCCCCCGTCCACGACGAGGACCTCCAGCCGGTCCCGGGGATAGTCATTGGCGACGACCGATTCGAGGCACGGACCGATATAAGCCGCCTCCTCATATACGGGGATGACGACCGTCACCGACGGCCATTCCCGCCCCCTTTCGTGCATGGTACGCCGCCCCTATCCCCCAAGATCCCAACCCCACGCCAGTGCAGGGTCGCCCATTCCAGCTCCCCATAGGAGTGCGGGATTCCACAGAGTGACGAAGTGACGGGGTGAAAAGGGACAAGTGACGAGTAACGAGTGACGGGTGACGAGTAATAAATCATTGCCAACCCCATGTGCGCGTTTTTCGGAACATGAACCCGGAACACCCCGCTGGTATCCCGGCCCTTCCTTCCGGTATCGGTACTAAATACGGATTCCAGATACCTGGCACCTGGTACCCGATACCTGGTACCGACTCGACGCCAAGGGCCGGATACCGGGCACCGAGGACCGAGCCTGAGGACCGGGTGGCAGAAAACGCGCACACCAGGTTTGCCATATTGCCGTACTGCCAAACTGCCGTATGGCCCCGCTGGGTACACGGGACGACCCCCTATCCGCTCCCCCTGGAAAATCCCAAAACTTTCTCAAAACGAAGGCCAATCGTCCTCTTGTCATCCCGTCACTCGTTACTCGTTACTCGTCACTCACATCTCATAGGTCCTGAAACAACGCCTCCAGGTCCACCTCCAGGTCTGGAATCAGCCGACTCCGAAGTCGCCCCCGCCCTTGCGCCGTCTCGGCCAGCACCAGCCGCTCCCCCTCCAGGACGTACAACTCGACCCGCTTCATGTCCGGGTCGACGACCCAGTACTCCCGGACCCCCGCCTGGGCATAGTCGTACCGCTTCTCCCATAGGTCCAGGTGGGCCGTCGAGGGGGACAGGACCTCGACGACCAGGTCCGGCGCCCCCTCGATGTGCGTCTCCCGCAGACGGTCGGCGTGTTCCCGCAGGACGACCAGCAGGTCCGGCTGATAGACCGTGTCCTCCCGGAGTTTCACGTCCAGCGGGGCATGGTAGACCTCTCCTCGACCGGGCCGGAGGACTGCATCGACCAAGAGGAGTTTAAAGCGGAGCGAGACCTCCTGATGCTTTCGGGACGGCGAGGGACTGGACATGGGGACCCCTCGCACGAG
>Ga0197143_1000300_pt1 | contig 57309 bp, 53 predicted proteins | sample GBS70_MetaG_FD_148603 | JGI IMG/M metagenome (GOLD analysis project Ga0197143, IMG submission 148603) | Sediment microbial communities from Great Boiling Springs, Gerlach, Nevada, United States - GBS 70_MetaG | ecosystem: Environmental > Aquatic > Thermal springs > Hot (42-90C) > Sediment... | reverse complement strand
CTATCCTCATCGTCGACGATGATGACTATCCGCCCCCGGCGGATCTCCTCAATTGCCTCAGGGACAGTTGCAAATGCGTGCGACATCTAATGTACAACCAAGCTACCGCCCATTCGACCCAATGGGTCGAATTCTTGAAGCTCCCTCTCGAACCTAATCACCCTACACAATCTTGGTACAGGGAGGGTTCTTTCAGCATGAGCCCCTCACCAGTTCCTGCTCCGCTGAATGAACCCGTTCCAACAAGGCCATACGCGCCAGCTCTAAGTGCTTGTGAATGATCCGTTCCGCCCGCTCCGCATCCCGTGCTTCGAACGCCTCCACCAACTCCTTATGCTGAGCATTTGACTCTCGCAACTGTTCCATCGTGTACCAAGAAAAGGCACGGAAAATCAGCGGTATCTCCACGATATCCCTCAAGACCCTCTCTAACAGCGAGAACTGGCCCGCCCGGATGAACGTTTGATGGAATTCATTGTTCTTTGCTACAATTGCTCTCACCCACAGCGTCCGCTGCGATGCCTCCAAGCTCGGAATGCGCTGAATCAACTCATCCATTTCCTGACATAGTTTCCGCATCCTCTCTACTTGCTCTGTTCCTATCCGCACTGCCGCCTCTCGTGCTGCAACTCCCTCCAGGATCGCCCGCAGACGATAGACTTCATCCACATCGCGCTCTGTATAGCTGCGCACAACCATTCCGCGCTTCGGGCGTCGCTGCACCAGCCCATCCGCTTCCAACATCAGCAGCGCCTCTCGAACCGGCGTCCGGCTCATCTGTAACTGCTCCGCCAGATGATCCAAAATCAAACGCTCCCCAGGACGAATTAACCCTTCCAGAATGGCCTGACGCAGAATCCCGTAGGCATACTCCGCATCTGACAATCGAACCTCTTTGCTTTCAACTAGATCCTTCAATTCCATATACCTTCGAATTCCGTATGAAAAACACCGTACAAAAAATATCACGTTTATCTCAAAAAGTCAAGGGGAGTCCCAAGTCGTACTCGATGAACTCATCTCACGAGCTTCCAAGCAATAAGGAAGCAGGCCAGGTAGACCAGGGTGGCGAAGGTGGTGAGCAACCTCTCGTAGCGCAGGGCCAGCCTGCGGAACCTGCCTTTGAGCCAGGTGAAGAAGCGCTCCGCCGCCCTGGCTACTCGGTAGGTGGCCTGATAGGTCGAGTAGGGCCGGCCAGACCTGGGCCGCCTCCGCCCCCTGGGGTCCTCGGGTATGCTGGCCTGCGCAGGTGGTGGCCAATCTCCCTGATATCGTAGGCGCTGCCGACGCACAGCTCTTCTGGCCTTGTCCTGGGCCTCCCTCTCCTGCCTCCAAGCCGTAGGCCCATCCTCAGCTAGGGGAAGGCGGTAGCCTTGGTGCGGTTGGCAAGGCCTATGGCCACGGCCAAGGGAAGGCCCGGCGGCGTCACCGGGACATACACCTTGCTCCCCTGGAAGCCGTCCACTCCTACTTCCTCCCCCCTTTCCTGGCTTCGATAGTGGTCGCGTCAGCCGCCACTGCCCCCAGCTCCCGCCGCCCTGCTTGTATGCATCTTGTCCACGAGGATGTCCCCGTGCATGTCAAGAGCGTTGACATGCTGTTCCTCACAAAACCTCCCGTGAGATCTCCCATGTCCTCCCTTACCAGAGCACGATGGAGGGGCGACTCGGACTGCTCTTCTCGCCGAGAACTTATTCCTTTGGGAAGGAAGAGCGCAACCAACAGAGCAAGTGCGGCCACAAGTCCCAAGAGGACAAAAGCTTCCTGAAGCGCTCGCCCCAGGATCTGTTGCACTCTGATGGAAGGGCAGAGGTGACGACTTCGCGCCGTGATATGAATTCCTCGAGTAAGCGAACGTCTAAAGGAGTGCTTGTTCGCCCACTTCCCTCTGACCAAAGGACTCGCAAGCGCCACGTTGTGATTGCCTCGAGGAGATTCGCTCCAATGCCTCCTCCGAACGATCTCAGAAAGATCACAAGTACCAATAAGGGTCAGAGCCCTAAAGACATTTCCGAATAGTGTGTGGCCACTCTGCTGACATCCATGCTGTGCAGAGCCAAGATTACAGCGGCGGCGTTTATGATGGTCAGGATGCCGACCTCTGCCTCGATCCTGGACCGCACCGCCTCGTCGTAGCCGATGCCGCGGCTCATTATCGCAATGGTGCAACCGTAGGCCAGAGCTGCTACTTTAGCGTCGGAAAGCTCCTCGGTGGTCCTCAGCGAATCCTGATCCATCCACTCGAGTTCCTCCGATGCGACCTCCTTCATCCGCATCCGAGCAGGGTGGACGGTGAAATTAGATTGGGCCCACCTATTGAATCCAGCCTCCATTGTGGTGTGAGAGGAGACCCGAGATCTCGATCCTTACTAAGTCGTCAAAGCTTTAGTAGATTCATTACCGAGTTGAGATACCGAAGCGCTTCCTCTAGCGATACGACATCGCCGTACTTGCCATCTATATCGAGAAAGTTCGCCTCATGGGCAGCTTTCAACCGGTCGCCAACTGCTTCTCTGGCGACAATCGGGCGGAAACCGTATTATTAGAAGTCATTTCAAAAATGGCTGAGTCTATGGTAGCCTATGGTCAGCCTGATGTCAGGGAGGCTGGCCATGGTAGGAGACCTGACGGATGCCCCGTGGGAGGTTATCCAACCGTTTTTACCCCCCGGCGTCGGCGGGGAAGACCCCGGGCCGACGACCGACGGACGTTGAACGGGATTCTGTATGTACTGCGCACGGGTTGTCGGTGGTCGGACATGCTCCGACGGTACGGAAGCCCGGTCACCTGCTGGCGGCGACTGTGACAATGGCAAAGAGAAGATATCTGGGAGCGCCTGTGGCGGAGGTATCTGGCCCTACGGGACGAGCAGGGGAAGCTGGAATGGGCCCAGGCCTTTTGGGATGGCACCTTCGTGCCTGCCCAAAGGGGGGCGAAGCGGTGGGCGTGACCAAGCGTGGGAAGGGGAGCAAGGTGATGCTGGTGACGGACGGCCAGGGGATTCCCATCGGGAGCCTTGTGGCCAGTGCCCAGCCGGCCGAGATTCGGCTGGCGGAAGCGACGCTCCCCGCCGGTGCGGACGCCCTCGCACCCGTCTCCAGACCCTGGTGGCCGACAAGGGCTATGACAGCGATGCCTTCCGGCGATATCTTAAACGACGTGGCCTTCGCCCTTGTATCCCCCGCCGATGCCATCAACGTCGGCGCGGACGGAAGCCGGATCTTTCGCCCTACCGCTCCCGCTGGGTGATGGAGCGGACCTTCAGCTGGCTGGGCCATTTCCGCCGCCTCGTGGTTCGCTATGAACGATCGGTCGAAGTCTACCGGGCTTTTGTGGTCTTGGCCTTCGTCCTCATCTGCCTGGGCAGAATGTTGAAATGACTTCTAGGAGACAAAGCCGAGAGCGGACCTCCCGTCCTCGAAGAACGACATCTCGGCCTTGAACCGCTTCGTCATTGCGGAATGCCCCCGTCCCCTCTCACCATTCATCACGGTGCAGTCGTCAGGCGCTGCGGGTTGAGATAGGCACCATATTCCGCCAGTCCACAAAGTCCGTACTTTAGGAGCAAATAATGCCCCCCTTTGGAAATCGGAGGAAGCCCGTTCTGTAGACTTCACCATCGGTGTTCTCCACATAGATGACTGATCCTCCCGCTCATCCTTCCACACTCATGGCCTCGAAGTTCGACGCCAGGGCATCCGCAATCTCGCCCCCGACGAACTCCCAACTCTGCCCACCGTCTCGACTTCGAGCAATGCGAGGGGTAGCCGTCCCGCGCTGAGCCCACACAAAGGAATGCTTCCTGCTCCTGCAAGAAACATGAGGCGGTCGTCGTATGGATGATACACCATAAGATCAGGATAACCTATTCCACGAATCCTATCGGAAATATCCTCCCGCACGTTTGATAGAGCCCGAACCCCATGGGAAATAAACATCTGCTCGGGAGCCGAGGGGCGAATCACCAATCGGTGACAGTCATCATTGAGTCCCCGCCCCGTGAGATCTTCCCACGCCTCCCCACCATCCTGGCTGCGCAGCAGACCTCCTTGCATGCGTAAAGAGTCTGGGAGTCCCGAGGATGAGGAACTTCACATGAGCCAGATTGGGAGGGGCCGGAAATCTCCATTCCAGAGCACTCGGAGCTTGGCGAAGACGGATGATTTCTCGCCAGTGGCGCCCTAGTCTTCACTGACGAAGAGATGCACAGGCTCAGTCCCCCCGTAAAGGAAATAGCGACCATCCCGCCAACACAGATGCACAGCATAAACATTCAGGAAGGATAGTCCTTCGTTGCGAAACTCCCACGTCCTTCCTCTGTCCTCACTGACAGCAATACCTCCTTATGCATTCCTGCCACGAAGACGTCTCCATGCATGTCCATAGCGCTGACATGCCGCCCCTCCAAAACCTTCCGTGAGATTTCCCATGCCCCTTTGGCAAAACGCGTCAGGAGATACAATCCATCTGCCGTCGCCACCCACAATTGTGAGGATGGCGCGTCCGATGCGAAGATCGTCCGCCCTCCATGTGACAATACCTCCTTTTGTAAGACTGTAAGGTGACAAATGGCTCTGTCTCGTTGATCTCTCATGGCATCATCCCTCCCAGAAATAGGCGAGGGGGGAAGGGGCAGTGCGAGTGAAGTATGCTATGCCTAGAAATCAAAATGGGCAAAGCGCGAATCACATACTCTCAGCCGTCCTGAACTCCCACTGGAGTCGTGGGATTCGAGAACCCAGACGGTAAGATAAAACTCGCCGCGAAATGCTTGATTCCCTCCCGTATTCGCTCGGTCCACACATGTTCAGCCACCTCGTCCACAAACCGGAGGCCGCTCTCATTTCTTCTCTCCGCCCTGTTCCGGTGACCATTATATCACCCATCGCTCAAGAACCAGGATAGAGAGACGACTCGGACCGCTCCTCCCATCGAGAGATCCTTTCTTTGGGAAGGAAGAGCGCAGCTGACAGGGCGAGAGCAGCCACGATCACACCGAGGACAAAGGCTTCCTGGAGTGCTCGCCCTAGGATTTGTTGTAATACCTCTGACGGGATAGGAGAGATGACAGTTCCGCGCCGCGATATGAATTCCTCGAGTAAGCGAACGTCCAAGGGAACTCCCACGTGCTCGCCTTTCCATGACCAAAGGACTCGCAAACGCCACATCGTGATAGTCCCGAGTAGATTCGCTCCAATAGCTCCCCCCAGTGATCTCAGAAAAATCACAAGGGCTGTGGCTCTCCCCAAACAGTCTGGAGAGACAGAGTACTGTACCAGGAGAAGAATCGTCACATTACTTAGCCCCATCCCCATACCAATAAGGGTCAAAGCCCCCAAAACCTTTCCAAGAGTCGGCCCCCCTTCCAAAGGCGTTAACCAAGAGAATCCCACAAGGAGCGCAAGCATGGCGACGACGATGATGGGACGAAACCCAACCCGAAGCGTCAGGCGACTCGCCAAGATGGAAAAGATGACCCAACTCAAGAAAATCGGGAGCAAGGACTTCCCAGTTAACGAAGGCCCTCCCCCCAAAGCTCCCTGGACAAAAAGAGGGAAGAAACCGAGAGCTCCCAGAGAAACTATACCTGTGAGCCAACTCACTAAGAGGAGGAGGCCCATCGTACGCTCTCGAAAGAACTCCGCCGGAATGGGAGGGTCAGGATTCTTCCGCCCCACCTTGAACAAAATAATCGCAGACGCGACCAAGAGAATAAAGAGCATCCCTCTCAAGCGCACTGAGAAGTGCCCTTCTAAGAGCAAGAGGAGGCTCAAGCTGGCTCCTACAAGAGCCAAAATCTCTATCACGCTGACTCCCCCATTGGACCGGCGCCGCGTGTCAGTGGGTAGTGCTCCTCCTACAAACAGCGCAGCAACAACCCCAAAAGGAACACCCAGATAGAAAACCCATCGCCAAGAGAGATGCTCTGTAACATAGCCTCCGATAATCGGTCCCACGACACTCGCAATCCCCCAAGCGCTACTGAAGAGGGCCTGTTTCCGCGCCCTCTCCTCAAAGGAGAGGATCTCCCCTGCGATGGTCAGTCCCAAAGGGATAAGTGCCCCAGCCCCAAGTCCTTGTACAACCCGGAACGCAATCAGCTGTCCTATAGTGCGCGCCTGACCTGCAAGGACGGAACCCGAGAGAAATAGCGCCAATCCCAGGAGATAAAATCTCTTTCGACCATAGAGATCTGAGAGCTTTCCCCATACTGGCAGTGTGATCGTCGAAGCGAGTAAGAAGGCCGAGAAGATCCAACTGTACTGCGGGAGCCCGTCCAAATGAGCAGCTACTGTGGGCATGGCCGCCGCGACGACAGTCATCTCCAATGCCGAAACAAAAATGCCAACGGTCAGCCCCCATGCGACCCGCTTCCGATCTCTCTCGGAAAGTATGACAGCCGGCTCCAAGGCCGAAATCGTTGTCCGCTCTTTCATCGGTCACCTTTGTGAGAAAGAGCGCGTACTCCCACCGACCGGTGGTTTTGACCAAGAACCTGGTGATCATTAGAGCCAATAGAGCCCCCAACGAACCCACGAACGACATGAAACCGGTCACGGTGCCGACTTGTCCCGGCGCAATGTCGGTCGCCAGGGTCCAGAGGGCGGCGATGTTTCCGGCCACCAGTCCAGTTGCCAGCGAGATACCTACCACGGCCACACTTGGAGAGGTGGTGAATCCGGCCAGCAACGACATCAGACCGGCCCCGGCTGAGCCAACATAGAGGATGCTTTTGCTGGCCAGCGAACGAGACCATCCGAGCGATTCGAGCCCATAGCTGATCCACCCCACACTGCCTTCCAGGAGAAAGGCGCAGAGAAAGGGAAGAGCCGCATAAAACCCCGACTCCAGCAAGTTGAACTCTCACGCCTCGATCAGATACGCCGACATCCAATTGGCCACAAGGTAATAGGTGTCGGGCAGATAGGCCAGTCCTATCCCCCAGACGGGGGGGGGGTACATCGAATAAGCATTGTGAAGGGAATTCTCCGGGCGGAATCTCAGGCCGAAGGTGAAGTGACCGATTGCGTCCCATCTTTGTCTCTCAGGACGCAAGCATACAGCAGAATGACACTGACCCAGAGAAAACCTACTGCCCTAAAGGCGACGAAGATCGTTCGCCATCCGTAAGCCGCGAGGACATAGGTTGCCAGCAGCACAGCCAGTAAGGGTCCTAAGGCGGTGGCCGAAACGCAGATGCTCAAGACGTGGCCAGCGAGGTGGGAAGTAGGCGGTTAATAACCACCGCCTGAGCCGGTCCATAAGCTGGTTCGCACACGCCAATGACTCCGCGCGCCAAAGCCATATAGAGCGGCGTTCGCGTCACGGCCGTCAGAGCCGTGGCTGCCGACCAGCCGATCATCGTAGTGGTGAGCGTTTTGAGGCCACTCTACCGATCGCTCAGCCACCCCGTTCCGAGCTGTGTCAACAGGTAGCCCCAACCGAACATGGAAAGGACGACATCAGGTATAGATTGGCACAGGTTTCTTGCAAACCTCCGAAAGACAGTTTGGTGGTGAATTCTTGGAAAGGGCCAGCAGCGCCGTATGTGATGTTCGCCCACAACAGCATTGGGCGTCAAGAGCGCAAAATCAATGAACTGCCGACCACTAATGGGAGATCGTCAATTTTTCACTCGTCAATGACTTCACTGCGTTCGGTCCTACTGAGATCCACTATCGATTCTCCCATCACAATCACCTGTTCGGTGATTATTCCCACCGTCAATCGGATCTCCAACGTTTCTCCGGCTCCTACCATTAGCTCGATCCTTTTCCGCCAAACGTTGAATCTCTCTCGTTCAACCTGCACTTCGTAAATTGAGGGGGCAATACTGCAGCTTGAAAGTAGCCATTTTCATCACTCGTGACAGATCGCACCAATTAGCCGTGACGTTGCGCACCGTCACTTGAGCCGATGGCATGAAAGCCCCACGCTCGTCTGTGACTCTCCCAACAAGTACGGCACTGGCCTCCGCCTGTGGAAAACCGATGCGAGCAAGGAACGCAATTATGAACAGGGCACTGCTCATTCGCGAGATAGGCACATTTCCCCTCCTTCTTGGTTTCGTTCCCATTGGTGCACCATCCACCCACCATCACCACAGATCGCCTGACTAGCGATAGGCATCCGGATCACCAGAAGCGCAGCTCGCGAATCAGCTTCCTATCGTCTTTCATCTCCATAAGGGCGGACTCATCTCGGCGCTTCTCCAGGCATTGGTGATCTCCTGTAGAATCTGAACTCACTCGGCGTGCTAGCGTCCGTCCCCAAGTGGAGAATGTCTGTCGAGCGGCAGTTACAGCTTTGTCTACATCTTGTGCATCGCCTGACTGCACGCGAGCCAACGTATCAATCGCTGCCGGATCATCGCCTCGACGGTCTCGCCCGATTCGGAAGCGATCCGCGGGCTATCAATGAAATGCCCACACTCTTATCGAAACGGATTTCATGCGGGTCCGGCTTCGCCTCATCCCGCATAGCCCTCCCCCTTAGTTCTGGTATTATCCCAACGAGCAGCCTAGAACTCATCCCGAAATGGCTCTGAGCAGGATGAGGATGCAAGCTAGGAGTAGGAAGGCGAGATAGACATGGGCCCTGCGCTCCCACCGCGCCACCAATCTCCGGAAGTTGCCCAGCCAGGCGAAGGTCCTCTCCACTACCCATCGCTCTCGGTAGCCGGAGAGGTCGGCCTTCCTTCCCGGCCTTGGCCGGGCGTTCCTGCGGCGGGGGACGGGGGGCCTGATGCCTCGGGCCCACAGCCTTTTGCGCAGGGCATCGCTGCCCTGCCCCTTGTCGGCCACCAGCTCCCTGGGCCTCGTCCTGGGCCGGCCCACCCCCTTGGCCACCTTCACCGTCCGCAGGGCTTCCTCAGGCCAGCTTCACCTCGCTGCTCTGGGCGCTCTCCAGGATGAGGCCCATGGGGAGCCCTTGCCCCTCCACCACCAACATCACCTTGCTCCCCTTCCCCCTCCTGGTCAGCCCTACCTTCTCTCCCCCTTTTTGGCAGGGAGGAAGGTGGCATCCATGAAGGCCCTCTCCCACTTGAGCCTCCCCGCCTGGTCCAGGGTGGAGAGGAAGGCGCGCCAGAGCCCCTCCCACACCCCCAAGACCTGCCACTTCTTGAGGCGGCGGTGACAGTGAGTCTTGCTGCCGTAATCCCTGGGCATGTCCTACGGGCGGCAGCCCGTCTTCAGCACCCACAGGATGCCCTCCAGGGTCTGGCGGTCATCGGCCCGCCGCCTGCCCCGGGGCTTCTGGGGAGGGAGATGTGGGGCGACGGGCCGCCACTGCTCGTCGGTCAGCATCCGCTCCATGGCTAAGACCCCTTCCTTTGCCTCTCGGCCACAGCTTGGGGCAGAGGCCGACCATCAGTCAACATTTCGGGATGACTTCTATCCTCATCGTCGACGATGATGACTATCCGCCCCCGGCGGATCTCCTCAATTGCCTCAGGGACAGTTGCAAATGCGTGCGACATCTAATGTACAACCAAGCTACCGCCCATTCGACCCAATGGGTCGAATTCTTGAAGCTCCCTCTCGAACCTAATCACCCTACACAATCTTGGTACAGGGAGGGTTCTTTCAGCATGAGCCCCTCACCAGTTCCTGCTCCGCTGAATGAACCCGTTCCAACAAGGCCATACGCGCCAGCTCTAAGTGCTTGTGAATGATCCGTTCCGCCCGCTCCGCATCCCGTGCTTCGAACGCCTCCACCAACTCCTTATGCTGAGCATTTGACTCTCGCAACTGTTCCATCGTGTACCAAGAAAAGGCACGGAAAATCAGCGGTATCTCCACGATATCCCTCAAGACCCTCTCTAACAGCGAGAACTGGCCCGCCCGGATGAACGTTTGATGGAATTCATTGTTCTTTGCTACAATTGCTCTCACCCACAGCGTCCGCTGCGATGCCTCCAAGCTCGGAATGCGCTGAATCAACTCATCCATTTCCTGACATAGTTTCCGCATCCTCTCTACTTGCTCTGTTCCTATCCGCACTGCCGCCTCTCGTGCTGCAACTCCCTCCAGGATCGCCCGCAGACGATAGACTTCATCCACATCGCGCTCTGTATAGCTGCGCACAACCATTCCGCGCTTCGGGCGTCGCTGCACCAGCCCATCCGCTTCCAACATCAGCAGCGCCTCTCGAACCGGCGTCCGGCTCATCTGTAACTGCTCCGCCAGATGATCCAAAATCAAACGCTCCCCAGGACGAATTAACCCTTCCAGAATGGCCTGACGCAGAATCCCGTAGGCATACTCCGCATCTGACAATCGAACCTCTTTGCTTTCAACTAGATCCTTCAATTCCATATACCTTCGAATTCCGTATGAAAAACACCGTACAAAAAATATCACGTTTATCTCAAAAAGTCAAGGGGAGTCCCAAGTCGTACTCGATGAACTCATCTCACGAGCTTCCAAGCAATAAGGAAGCAGGCCAGGTAGACCAGGGTGGCGAAGGTGGTGAGCAACCTCTCGTAGCGCAGGGCCAGCCTGCGGAACCTGCCTTTGAGCCAGGTGAAGAAGCGCTCCGCCGCCCTGGCTACTCGGTAGGTGGCCTGATAGGTCGAGTAGGGCCGGCCAGACCTGGGCCGCCTCCGCCCCCTGGGGTCCTCGGGTATGCTGGCCTGCGCAGGTGGTGGCCAATCTCCCTGATATCGTAGGCGCTGCCGACGCACAGCTCTTCTGGCCTTGTCCTGGGCCTCCCTCTCCTGCCTCCAAGCCGTAGGCCCATCCTCAGCTAGGGGAAGGCGGTAGCCTTGGTGCGGTTGGCAAGGCCTATGGCCACGGCCAAGGGAAGGCCCGGCGGCGTCACCGGGACATACACCTTGCTCCCCTGGAAGCCGTCCACTCCTACTTCCTCCCCCCTTTCCTGGCTTCGATAGTGGTCGCGTCAGCCGCCACTGCCCCCAGCTCCCGCCGCCCTGCTTGTATGCATCTTGTCCACGAGGATGTCCCCGTGCATGTCAAGAGCGTTGACATGCTGTTCCTCACAAAACCTCCCGTGAGATCTCCCATGTCCTCCCTTACCAGAGCACGATGGAGGGGCGACTCGGACTGCTCTTCTCGCCGAGAACTTATTCCTTTGGGAAGGAAGAGCGCAACCAACAGAGCAAGTGCGGCCACAAGTCCCAAGAGGACAAAAGCTTCCTGAAGCGCTCGCCCCAGGATCTGTTGCACTCTGATGGAAGGGCAGAGGTGACGACTTCGCGCCGTGATATGAATTCCTCGAGTAAGCGAACGTCTAAAGGAGTGCTTGTTCGCCCACTTCCCTCTGACCAAAGGACTCGCAAGCGCCACGTTGTGATTGCCTCGAGGAGATTCGCTCCAATGCCTCCTCCGAACGATCTCAGAAAGATCACAAGTACCAATAAGGGTCAGAGCCCTAAAGACATTTCCGAATAGTGTGTGGCCACTCTGCTGACATCCATGCTGTGCAGAGCCAAGATTACAGCGGCGGCGTTTATGATGGTCAGGATGCCGACCTCTGCCTCGATCCTGGACCGCACCGCCTCGTCGTAGCCGATGCCGCGGCTCATTATCGCAATGGTGCAACCGTAGGCCAGAGCTGCTACTTTAGCGTCGGAAAGCTCCTCGGTGGTCCTCAGCGAATCCTGATCCATCCACTCGAGTTCCTCCGATGCGACCTCCTTCATCCGCATCCGAGCAGGGTGGACGGTGAAATTAGATTGGGCCCACCTATTGAATCCAGCCTCCATTGTGGTGTGAGAGGAGACCCGAGATCTCGATCCTTACTAAGTCGTCAAAGCTTTAGTAGATTCATTACCGAGTTGAGATACCGAAGCGCTTCCTCTAGCGATACGACATCGCCGTACTTGCCATCTATATCGAGAAAGTTCGCCTCATGGGCAGCTTTCAACCGGTCGCCAACTGCTTCTCTGGCGACAATCGGGCGGAAACCGTATTGGATTGCATCCACAACCGACGCGCGTACACAGCCGCTCGTAGTGCAACCTGTATGTATCTATCCCCTGACTGGTCAAGGTAGATGCCAAGTGCGTTCCGAAGAAAGCGCTCGCATATTTTTTCAGTATAAGTTGCTCTCCCGGCCTGCGTTCGAGTCTAGGATCGAGATCAGCAAAACGCGAGCCTCGCAAGGGAAGGAATCTTCTTATTAATCCACAGCCCGCCATCGCTCAGGTCCTCCTCATAAACTATAGCTGTGAAGAAGACCGGCACCCCTTTCTTCCTAGCCGCCTCCAGCAATTTATTTGTCGCTTCAAGCGCCTGATCCAAATTCGAACCAAGGGGCGAGGAGGCATCGGTAAAACCAAGGGTAAAATCGATCACTAAGATCACCGGCTTTTTTCCGAATCCGACTCGACCAGTCAGCCCTTTCTTTATATAATAGCAGCTGCAAATTCCGAATCACCGCTCATACTTTCCCTCTCCTCCGCAGGGTAGTCACCGTCACTCTCTGGCTATGCCAGAGCTTTTAACCGCTCATCTGTTTTGTAGCGCTCGCGCTACTACTTCTGTTGTAAGCTTCCCGCCCGGGACAGTAGTTTCCCACTAGTAGCCCTTCCGGTAAAACCCACTTGCCCCGGCTCATTGGACACTAAGCTCATCGTCCTCCGCGTTCTATTCCGACCTAAACCACTGCCCCTTAAGTTTGCGCTGCCCCTGAGGTCCAATAAGCGAAGCCCAGCCCGGTGACGCTGTGGTGTGCCGGGATATAATCAACCACCGTAGCTTTAACTTGATGGAAAGCTCCGGCCACTACAATCCAGCTTCTGATTTCGCCAGTGCCCCCCCTCAATGTATCCGAATCAAAGGTAAACAAATGGCACAGGTTCTCCCCCCCTCCTTTGCTCAGCTGCTCCAGGACCCAGCGGTCAAGCTCCTTATCTATCCAACCCGCGCGCGGCCCGAAAGGGTCATGAGAAAGCCCACCCGAGGCATAAACCGCTACCCTTTCGGGCCATGCGGCTAAGGCTCGAGCCACAGCACGGCCAAGCTCATAACAGCGCCGAGCGCTGGGCATGGGCTTAAAGTAAGCATTTACATGGAACGGAATTATCGGTATATCCAGCTTAGGCATCAGCTTAATCAAAGGGTGAAAGAAGGCGTGACCCAAGCCCCGTTTCAGCCGGCCGCACGGCCTCGTCCCGTCGTCCCAAAACAGGTCAAAACCAGCCTCGACCAAACGCTCAAGCAGGTACTGGGCTAACTTCGCATTCGATCTGGCCTTAACAAGCTTCTCTTCCTCCAGCTCCCCCAGTATATAGAGACTTTGCGTTCCTACGATCTCATCGGCAACGAAGATCGCGAAGGTGGGCATAATATTGGGATTGAAATATTCGCCCTGGTCATCGCCGAAGATAATTATTGTCTCAACATCATGGGCCTTAATCTGCTGTCTGAAAGTGGAGAACGCCCGATCGATGCGCTCCATATATTGCGCGAGCACTGGCGGCGTTTCATTTTCGGCCTCCGGAGGCTGGGGCACTGGAACAAAACCCTTGAGAATCTCCTCGAACATCGGTACCCTTGGCTCCCCTCTGGTCAGAGTGCCATAAATGGCCGGCCAATCCCGCAAATCAGCGAAGAGCGAAGGAGCATGAGATGAAGCCAAACCAAGCACCAACGGCATCGTTGCCTCCTTTCAGATTTATTTCTCGGAGTTACAGGCTGGCGGCCCTGATGGCACGCTGCCGGCAACAGCTTCCGCTGCTCACCCCGGTGACAACAATACTAAAACTGTTGTCACCGGGGTGAGCACTCGAAATGCTAAATGCTAAAAGAAAGTCAGCGCTTGGCACGCTAGCCACGCGCACCGCCTCACTAGCGTTTGAAACCTCCTTTAGCGTGCTCTCGCGTTTGTATCCCTCGGGCATGTTCGCTCGCAAACTTGCGCCACATCGTCAGCTCCACATCGGGGCGATAAAGCCGCTCCCGCATCCAGCCATCTTCCTCCTCGTAGAATTTCTGCATGCCCTCCCGCGCAAAGGCATCTTCCACCGTAAAATCTTTGACGACAGGGACTTCCCAGAAATAATATCCCTCTTCTCGAACCCACGCCTCGTACTCCTGCGGACTGGCCACGCGCTTCGCGCCGAATTGGAAATAGATATGGATCTTCTCATCCTTCGGCACATAGAACTCGTAGTGAATGATGGGATATCGAGGCCAGGGATCGACTTTCAGACCGCACGGCAACCAAAGACCTACTAACGTGTCTCGGATCAGAGAGAGCATCGCCTCAATTTCTTCCGGAGTCTTCCCACGAGCCAGGGGCAGGACCACCCTTTTCTCTTCCTCCCCGTCTCTTCCAGGAATAGTGGCTTCCCAAGCTATATCCGCTCTTCCGAAGCGGCGCATGAAACCTTTGGGGCCCGGCTCGTTGACATAGTAGGTTACTATTTCCTTCAAATCCTGCTTCACGACCACTCCGCCGAAACTCATGGGAATGCCCAAATCCAAGGTCCAGCGCGACCAGTTATGAACAAAGTGATGCCCCGGGTCATAACCGTTTTCGCAAGCCAGACGCCAATTCGCCTTCACTTCATAGGGCTCGGCCGCATAAATAGCCACATCTTCGTCTAAAAAGCCTGGGGGGAGGTCGCACTCTAATGGCGGAGGTTCAATGTCTCCCACGAAGACGAAGATAACGCCCTTCGCTTCCCTCACTGGGTAGCTCTTGATCCCCACTTTCCCCACGAAAGCGCAGGTCGGATCATTCAAAACGCACCGCAGTTTTCCATCATCCAGGTTAAAGGTGAACGTGTGGTACCAACAGGTGATGGTATCCTGCGTATAAAATAAGGGTTTCTTTGAGAAGCGAACCCCCCGATGACAACACCGATCCTCAAGGGCATAAACCCTCCCTTGCTGCCGCGTCAGCAAGATCTCCTCCCCGAGCAACTGAACGGCTCGCGCCTCCCCTTCCGAAAGGTGACGGGAGAGAGCTGCCGGATACCAATAGTTACGAAATCCCAACTCCGCCTCAAGCCATCGCTGCCATGGCTTCTTCGGCAGAGTTTTCTCCTCGACCGTATACTTCTCCACATCCTGAACGAGTTGCTCAACGATTTCCTTAGTCATAGTCTCCACCTCCTGTAAGCTTAAAAGGGTCTCCCCTTACCACCTCAATTTAAAAGCGAACTGGATCTGCCGCGCCGTGGCCGCTTGTTGAGGAGTCCCAAAACTGGGAAGAGGGGCCACCACGGGCTCTCCAAATTTCCTGGGAATAGGACCAATAAAGTCTGCTGCCCCATAGACTGTGTCCACCTCCGTAACGTTGAACGTGTTAAACAGATTAAAGAACTCCGCGATGAATTCTCCCTCCATCCGCTCGCTGAGCTTTACCACACGGCTGAGTCGAAGGTCAAAATTTATGAAGTCATCTCCCTTGTATGTATTCCGCCCCACAGTACCAACCCGATCAGGTCCGGTTTCGATATCTCCGTTGACATCGAAACCGGCGAAAAGCGTATAGAACCGGGGGCTTTGAAGCGTGACGATTGAGCCCAGCTTAAACCCTTTCAAGAAGCTCTTCGCTGGTGCTTCCCCCAAGAAGGTCAGCACCAAACGCTGTCCCACGTGTAGACTCGACAGTGCGCGGTTGGCGCGCACGTTCAGAGGATCGTCAGGACCATCTTTAAAGGAAATGACCGAACCAGACTGCACCAAATCGATAGCTTTCGAGAAGGTGTAATTCGCATTTAAGGAGAAGCCACGACTGAAGCGCTTTTGCAGGGTGATCATCCCCCCATGATAATGCGAGGTATTCCCTGGGAATATCTCGTGGTAGAACCCAAAGTCGAAGTTCCGCAGAGTATATTGCGTCTTCCCATTGGGCAGCTTTCCTATCGGAACCACATTGACTTGCCTATAGGTGATCATCTTCACTCCCCGTGTCCCCTGGTAGCCGAGGCCCAAAGACAGATCCCCGGAAAGCTCCCGCTCGATCTGCAGGCTCCACTGGAGGGAATAAGGATTGGGAAAATCGAAGACCACATGATTGAAGGTATTATCGGTCAGCGGTCCAGTCGGATATTCTCCTCTGGTCAGGAAATTGAAAACGGCTGGCACGGTGAATTCAGGAATAGGAATAGGCGCCAATGTGTGTCCCCTAGGCTTGATCCTGGAAAAGCCTTCCGCCGCTGCCCCTATTATCTTGCGAAGCTTTTCAATCTCTCCATTGGAGTAGACAAAATTCGTTATCATACTGAAGAAGTGCCAAGGGGCATGGAACACTCCGAATCCCCCTCTCAATACGGTACGGCGAGTGAGGGAATAGGCGAAACCGAGACGCGGCTGAACGTTATTGAGATCCGAGTCAATGAAGTCCTTCGATGCCCGCGTCTGGATCATATACCGCACGCCGAAATCGAGGACAAAATTCGGCGCTACCCGCCAGGTGTCCTGTCCGAAGAAATCGAAGATAGTATAGTGCAAAGGTGGCACGGTTGCGGCTTCCAAGTGGGCGGGAGTAGGAAATAAGATCCTCCAATCGGTGGGTCTCGGAGCCAACGGCTTGCCGAGCAAAGCCGTGGGGACACCAAAGGCAAAAACGAATGGCGTCGGTTGATTAAACGGTGGCAGGCCGAGGAAGCTCGCGGGCGAGAAGATGATGAAGCCGTTAACAGTCAGAGGCAAGACAGCATTGTCCCGCAGATGGTTCACGTCAACTCCGAATTTAGCGGCATGCCTGCCCATCGTGTAGCTGATTTTCCCCTCGAACTGGAGTCGAGTTTCCCGATAAAAAGAGGGGAGACTCAAGGCCCGACCAAAAATCATAACGTTAGGGATCTCAAGGTTGGGCTCTCCGGTGTTAGATATTGAGTTAAAGCTGCGCCGCGCATATTGGAATAGCCCCTCGCCTGTGAAATGAGGGGAGACGAGCGAGAGCAGGTTAAATACCAATGACTGATCACGAACCGGGATACTCGCGAAGGTCGAGGGCGCTCCCAGGCCCGCGGGCGCACTGGAGATGTTGTGGAACCTTTGGTCGTAGAAATGATAACGGGCCATGAGGAAGTTCCTGCCGGTCTGATGGTCGAATCGCACCAGAAATTGGTCCCAGTTTTCGCGCCGGAGCTGTTCCAGTACTTCCTCGCTCAACCTATAAAAGCGCTTGGTACGGTTAATAGCCTCTAAATTGTCCACCAGGAATCGAGAGTAGAAAGGCGACTGAGCCTTGCGCTGCCCCTCGTAGTTACCAAAGAAGAAAGCCCTATCCCTCACGATCGCCCCCCCAAGAGTAAACCCGAATTGGTTTTGTCTCAACACATCAAATCCCAACGGGGCTAAGGGATTTCGAGCATCAAGAACATCGTTCCTGAAGAACTCGTAGAGCGAGCCGTGGAAGTCGTTGGTGCCGGATTTCGTGACGATGTTTATCACACCCCCCATAACCCGCCCGAACTCGGCCAAGTACGACGTATTGGCGATGCGAAACTCCTTTACAGCCTCCTGCGAGGGAGTGGTCCTTTGGAAGCCTGCCAGGATATTGGTGTAATCGGCACCATCCACGAGAAACAAATTCGATCCCTGTTCGCTGAACCCGGCAAAGGAGATCTTGGTCACAGTCTCCGTAGTAAAAGGCCCTGTTGATCCCGGGCTCAGAGACCTGCCCGTCGACACCGCTGGAGAGAGAAGGACGAAGTCGGTAAATTGGCGACCACTGATCGGCAAATCCACAATGCGCCTCTCCTCTACAACTTGGCTAATCTCGGTCTTGGTCACATCGAGTATAGGTACCCCCGTCACTGTGATCTGTTCCGCAATCGGCGCAACCTTGAGCACGATGTCTACACTGGTGCTCTGGCCCACCGTCAGATCTAAATCCGTCTGCACATAGGTGGTAAACCCAGGATGCTCAACCCTGAGCTCATAGTTTCCTGGCGGGATATTCGCCAGAAGGTAAAGGCCGCTCTCTGAACTCGTGGTGGAGAGGATCGCGTTTGTATTTAGGTTTCGGAGCGTTATCTTGGCTCCCACAACAACAGCCCCTGCCTCGTCCTTAACCACACCTGAAAGCCGAGCCGCCTGCCCATACATCGGCAGACACATGAGAACTATCCATATCCCTGACACCATCAATCTCTTCATACCCCACCTCCCAGCTTTTGTTTTTTCTTTTCGGCACGCATAAGCGTCACATGGTGAAGGCTGAGCCATTAGCCCCTCACCACGCCCACCTCTTCCAAATCGCGGGTGCACGTATCCACAATGCTGTAGACATAGCACCTGATGAGACGTTTCATGTTCTCGATGTTTACCAACCCCATCCACGAAGCGAGATCTTTCTTCATCTCGGGTAAAAGCTCTAAAGGGGGAAGCCCCAACCGCGCCACCGGCACACCCCACATTCGCAAGATATTTACATCCGTGGCTCCACTATGAGGCACATCATAGCTGTGCTTTTTCCCTTCGACAGCCTCCCAAGCCCGAATGCACGATTGAACAATCCAGTTATCGGGATCAGTTCGCGATCCAGGTATCCCTAGAATCATCTGACACTCAAAATCTAGTTCTGGATCGCTGTTGCGGATATTGTTTAACGCCTCTTCTAGTTCGCGCTTGGCATCCATCGGGCTCATGTCGGGATTGATCCTGAGGTCAAGATACAGATGGCACAGCTCCGGATAAAACGCCGGCTTGTAGGAACACCCCCCTTCGATCGCTCCGATTATCCCCTGTGGGGCTACGATCCCAGAGGCATGGCGGCGAGCATACTCCGGAAACCACTTCTCTAGCTCTAGGACGACCTTGGCCGCTTTGGTGATAGCGTTCTGGTACGGGATGAGATGGCGCGTGCCAGCATAACCGAGATTTCCTTTAACCGTAATCTTGAACCAGCAGAGGCCAGCCTCCTCCCATGAAACAGCGTAAACAGGCTTTGCCGCAATAGCGAAGTCGGGCCGAACTCCCTGTTGCAGCATGAACTCACAGCCAACCCCATGAGCCACATTCGCTCGCTTTAACTTCGGATCCCACCGATTGGTTGGCATCCCACCGGCACAAAGTCCGAGCACGACCGTCCCACGAAGAGGAATCCCTGCTCTCCTTACAGCCCTAACCGCCATAGCGGCACAGGCCGCATGTCCTTTGGGATTTTCAGCCCCCAAGCCAATTACATACCCATTCTGTACCTTAGCTTCAGGACGAAGTTCCGGACGCGACGGCGAGCCCATGCCTAAATGCTCTTCCGCCTCAATGCCAAGACATATATCGAGCTCACCCCACATCAACAATTCAGGTCCGTCGCCGCTTCCCCTGAGATAACCTATCGCGTTCCCCTGCTCCTCATCTATCGGCTGATAAAAGGCGTCGAGCCCATTCTCTTGCATCCACGAGACCATCAGCTCGGCCAACTCCCTTTCCCTACCTGGAAAACTCGGTGTATTCACCATCCGGACAATCAAGGAGAGCAGCTCTTGTTCATCGATTTCAGCCCAAGCCTGTTCGATCCATCTCTTTTGCTCGGGAGTTAAAGGCCTTACTGCTTTCTCCTTTACTGGCATAATACTTCCTCCCCTATTCCTTGAGGAACTGGAGAACTGCTCGATCGTGCTCCTCAGGATGCTCCCACTGCGGCCAGTGGCCAGCATCTTCAATCAGATAGAATCGAGCTCCCGGAATCACCTCTGCCAGCCGTCGGCCGGCATCGACCCCATGAAATGGGTTTTTGTCGGTCCAGAGCACCAGCGTCGGCACCCTTATTTTCGCTAGATCTTCCTCACGGAAGAGATAGTTATCAGTATCTGGGCTAAACAGTCGCCGGTAATACTCGGTAAGAGCTTGACGGGTATCCGGACGGCTCCAGAGCCGATACCTGATTTCAACAAGCTCATCTGTAACCCGTTCCGGATGAGCCATTAGCCACTCCAACCGCTTGCGTATGGTTTCCCGAGTCGGATTGGCCAACGCTGCCAAAGATCTTTCTCGCAACGTCTCGAAGTCTTGCGGTTGTTCCTCGACCGTTCCGGGCTTAAACTTCATCCCCCAAGCCGTATTTAAGATGATTTTGTTTACTCGCTCGGGATGGTTTATCGCCATGTCCATACAGATCCAACCACCCAACGACTCTCCCTCCAGATGAGATTTTTCGATCCCGAGCAAGTCCATCAGCTCTATGACCTGCTCAGAAAATTGCGCCAGCCAATTGCCATCATTGAAGGGTGGTTTTGATGAAAGCCCATGCCAGATGAAATCTATGGCAATGGCACGAAAATGTTCTCCTAGCCTGAGCAGGTTTCGGCTGTAGGCCTCAGCATGGCCTCCTCCGCCATGCAGCAATATCAGGGCCTCGCCACTTCCTGCCTCAATTGCCCTTGTCGTGTACTTCTTTCCTTCATAGAAACGGATCTGACTCCCCAAGAGATCTACGTATACTGTGTTCATATCCCCCTCCTTGGTTCCATGAATTAATCTCTCTCCGAACGCAATCGTTTCAGGGCAACCACCGTGCTCCACATGCCCCCCACACACCATTACGAAAACCAACTTCACCTTGGCTCCGCTACCGAACTGAGATATCGCAGCGCTTCCTCCAGCGATATCACATCCCCGTATTTACCCTCTATATCGAAGAGGTTCGCCTCATGAGCAGCCTTCGACCGATCGCCCACCGCCTCCCTGACGACAATTGGGCGAAAACCATATTGGATGGCGTCCACGACCGACGCACGCACGCAACCACTTGTGGTACACCCCGCTATTATCACTGTATCTACCCCACAGCTGGTCAGGGTAGAAGCGAGGTGCGTTCCAAAGAAAGCACTCGCATATTTTTTCAGTATAAGCTGTTCTCCCGGCCTACGTTCGAGCCTAGGATCGATATCAACAAAACGCGATCCCGATCTCAAAACCGCAAGGGAAGGAATCTTCTTAATCCATAACCCGCTATCACTGAGGTCCTCCTCATAAGCTACAGCTGTGAAGAAGACCGGCACCCCTTTCCTTCTGGCTGCCTCCAACAACTTATTTGTTGCCTCAATCGCCTGATCCAAATTCGAACCAAGCGGCGAAGAAGGATCAGTAAAACCAAGGGTAAAATCAATCACCAATATCGCTGGCTTTTTTCCGAATCCAACTCGACCAGCCAATCCCTTGTTTTTATACTCTTCAATAGCAGCTGCACAACTCCAATCACTGCTCATCATACTTCCCTCTTCTCGGGAAATGTCTGCCGCAAACGAGGTGCAAGGGCAGACCATCTCCAAAGCAGCTTTGACCTCCTTTCACCGCCCCACCATCGTCCCCAGTCATGCCTAAGCTTTAGGTTGCAGGTCACCATAACGTCACTTGCCGGCTTTTAACGGACTCGTCCCGTCGAAACAGATGTCGATCACCACATGACTTCCGAAGCCCGGTGTAAGTCTTCCGCTTTCCGGCGGGAGAGCTCCACAGCCACGTCCACAATCATATCCTCTTGCCCTCCCACCACCTGACGGCGACCCAACTCGATCAAGATCTCCCGTGCATCCACCCGAAAGCGTTCGGCCGCCCGATAGGCATGCAACAGAAACGTCGAATACACCCCCGCATATCCAATGGTCAGGCTCGCCCGATCAATCTTCGGCTCGTGCCGCATGATTGGCCGCACCTTCTCCTCCGCTACATCCATGATCTTGAACAGATCAATCCCCGTCTCAATCCCCAGCTTCTCCAATACAGCCACCAGCACCTCGGTCATGGCATTGCCGGCTCCTGCCCCCAATCCACACGCGCTCCCATCCACCCGCGTTGCCCCCTCCTCAATGGCCGCCACACTGTTAGAGACAGCTAGTGCCAAGTTATTATGCGCATGGAACCCCACTTCCGTCTCCGGTCGTAACGCCTGCCGCAGTGCTCGCACCCGCGCCCGTACCTCGGGCTCGGTCATCGCTCCTGCCGAATCCACCACATAGACGCAATCGGCTCCGTAGCTCTCCATCAAGAGCGCTTGCTCCACCAACTTCTCCGGCCCCACCATGTGCGCCATCATCAAAAACGCATGTACGTCCAAACCTAAGTCCTTGGCCATCTTGATGTGCTGCTCGGAAATGTCCGCCTCCGTGCAGTGCGTGGCAATCCGCGCTACCTTTGCTCCTAACCCCACCGCTTGCTTCAACTCCCGCCGCGTCCCAATCCCCGGCAGCAAGAGCACAGCCAGCTTCCCCCGCCGAATCTCCTCTGCTGCCGCCGCAATCAGCTCCTCCTCCGGAACCCGCGACCGCCCGTATTGCAGCGACGCCCCTCCTAACCCATCCCCATGCGAAACCTCAATCACCGGCACTCCCGCTTCATCTAACCCTCGCGCGATCTCCCGCACTTGCTCCACCGTGAACTGATGGGCCATCGCATGGTCCCCATCTCGCAACGTCGTGTCCGTGATCTGCACCCGTCGTCCCATCCCTTACCCCCTCGCTGATACCACCCTCATCGCCGCTCGCTTCTCCAAAATGTGCCGCGCAAACTCCTCCCCCACCCGAACGGCCGCCGCCGTCATGATATCTAAGTTCCCCGCATACGGCGGCAAATAATCCCCCGCCCCCTCTACCTCCAATAACACCGTCACCTTCTCCTCGTCGAAAATCGGCTCCGCCTTCAACCGATATCCCGGCACGTATTCCTGCACCCGCTTCACCATCCCCACCACCGCCTGAGCGATCGCCTCTTGATCTCCATCCCGCACCACCGCATAGACCGTATTGCGCATCAGAATCGGCGGCTCCGCCGGATTCAAAATGATGATGGCCTTCCCCCGCTCCGCTCCCCCAATCGTCTCCAAGGCCCGCGCCGTCGTTTGCGTGAATTCATCAATGTTCTGCCGCGTTCCCGGCCCTGCACTCCGGCTCGCCACCGTCGAGACAATCTCCGCATACTCCACCTCAGCCACCCCCCGAATCGCCGCGACAATCGGTACCGTCGCCTGCCCCCCACACGTCACCAGATTCACATTCTCCTTGTCCAAATGTTCAGACAGATTCACCAGGGGGACCACATGCGGCCCCACGGCCGCCGGCGTCAGATCAATGGCGATCTTCCCCGCTTCGGCCAACATCTCCGCATGCCGATAGTGCGCTCGTGCTGTCGTCGCATCGAAGACGATCTCAAAATCCTCTCCATGCTCCAACAACTCCTCAATCCCTCGATACGTCGTCCGATACCCCAGCTCCCGCGCCAACCGCAATCCTTCTGACTCCGGCACAATCCCCGCCACCCACGTCAACTCCAATACCTCGCTCCGCCTCACCTTGTACATCAAATCTGTCCCAATGTTCCCAGACCCTAAAATCGCTACCTTTACACGTTCCATAGCTCCTCCTAGCTGGCCTTCACAACCACAGGCTACCGCCCCTTCAGCCGTTGGCCAATCGGCGCAATATCGTCTTCTCGAAGGACGCTCAAGCACGAGCTATCTTCCTTTCGACCCCTTAGCCTTGCCTCATTTTCACACGCCCCAACTTTACCTCAACTCCTTCGCCCTGTCATTTCACTAGTGAAAGCCACTTCTTTCACTAGTTAAAGCTGCTGCAACTTCTCCCAATCCTCGATCACGATCCATCCCTTCTCCCGCCGCAGGACCTTCTTCCGCTCTAACTCCTCCAGAAGCTGACTCAAGTACGAGGGTGTAATGGCCACAAGCTGGGCCAACTCCCACTGACGCAAAGGGCAACGCCACCGCTCCCCCCTCTGCCCCTCAGCTAACTCCTTGAGCAATTGTCCCAGCCGCCGCCGCGCCTTCTGACATCCTAGCCCCACTACCTGCTCCAGCTGCCGATGGACCTCCTGCGCATGCATCTCATGCACACGCCAGGAGAAGGCGTCATCTCGCCGCACTCGGTCCCGAAAGACTTCTGCCGACATCCGCCGCAACAGACACCACGTCACCGTCTCGGCCGTCACGGCATGCACTTGCCCTATCAGCGCTGAAGCTGCCCCCAGAATCCATCCCCGCGTCCGTATCCCCACAATCATCGCTGCCCCATCTTCCTCAATCCGCACCAACTTCACCCACCCCTGCTCGATCTCATACACCACCCCAGACCGCTCCCCTTGTCGAAACAACATTACCCCTGGTGGATAGCTCTCCACAGGCCCCCACAGCCCCTCACCAGGAGCGCTTATCCGCTTTGGCTGTTCGAGGGTAAGACTGGGTTTCACAACTTCTCCTCTCCATCTGTCGGTCAAAGCGCTCACCACTCAGTCGTATGGGTAGAAAGACCTCACGTCCCCACTGCCCCTTCATGCGAATCGCACTGAGACCCGCCCTAAGCCCCCAAAATCCGCTTCCACCACATCGCCCGCCTGAACAGTCCATGCTGCTCCCAATGAGCCTGACAGCACCACCTCCCCAGCTCGAAGCCCTATGCCAAACTCCGCCAGCGCATTGGCTAACCATGCAACAGCCCGCGCCGGGTGCCCTAAGACCGCCTCTCCCTTCCCTCTCACTACTTCCTGCCCATTGCACCAGAGCACCATCTCTACACCAGCCAAGTCTCTCCCTTCCACTCTCACTCTCTCTTCTCCCAGAACGAACATCCCCGACGATGCATTGTCTGCAATTGTATCCGCTAGCCGTATCTTCCACCCACGAATCCGACTATCAATGACCTCCAGCGCCGGAACAACCCACTCCGTCGCCTCCAGGACCTGCTCCATCTCAACACCCGGCCCTCTCACATCCCGCCTAAGAACAAAGGCTATCTCTCCTTCAACCCTCGGCTGAATCAACCGCCCTCGCTCGATAATCCCACCCGCTCTCGCCTCCATCCCATCCAGCAAATGCCCATAATCCGGCTGATCCACCCCAAACATCCGCTGCATAGCCCGACTTGTCAGACCAATCTTCTTCCCCACCACGCGCGCCCCCTCGCTCACCTTCCGCTCCACGACAAGAAGCTGGATCTCATACGCCTCCCGAACCGTCAGCTCCGGATACCGATCCGTCAAGGGCTCGATCGGTTCCCGCTTCACCTCTGCCCAGTAGAGCGTCTCTGCCAACGCCTTCTTCGCTGACTCGGAAATCCCCATCGCTCCTCCTTTGTCACATTACGACGCAACCCGGCTTATTGGAACTATCCCCTCCACACCGGCTCGATACCCTAGCTCCTGAGACAACTCGCGTGCCACCTCCATGACCGATTGCGCCAAAACGGGTATCCGCTCCTCCGTCATGCGAAAGGCCGGACCCGCAATGCTAATAGAGGCCACCACCCGCCCCGAATAATCCCGCACCGGAGCGCCAACGCATTTCAGCCCTTCCTCGAATTCTTCGTTATCCACGGCATACCCCTGCTCCCGCACCCGCGCCAGCTCCCTCTTCAACTCAAAAAGTGTCGTGATCGTTCGCGAGGTATAGGCCCGCAGTCCCTGCCGCTTCACCAACTCCTCCAGCTCTGGCTCCGGCATATAGGCCAGCAAGGCCTTCCCCACAGCTGTGCAGTGGGCCGGATTGCGCCGCCCCACCTCCGACGGAATCCGCATCGTACGCATGGGCTCATGCTTGTCCAAGTACAGCACTTCACCCCGGTCGAGAATACACAAGTGGGCCGTCTCCCCTGTCTCCAGCACCAATCGCTCCAGATAAGGACGCGCTCGCACCCGCACATCTAGCCGCGCCACGACACTGCTGCCCAGCTCAAAGAGCTTTATCCCCAACCGATAGCTTCCCCCGTCCTCTTCAACCAATCCGTGATAGGCCAGCGCCTTCAGAATTCGCCGAACGGTGTTATGGTTCACTCCAATGCCCGCACTGATCTCCTGGACGTTCAGCTCTCTCCCGTGCTGCCACAACATCTCCAAAATGGCTACCGCTCGATCCAATACCTGAATCCGATAGGGGAATCGCTCCCCTCTCTTCGCAGCCTCATTTTTCGTCATATTATGACTCCATGCGTTACAAATTGTCGGCCCACTTTTATCACATTTCACGCTATGATGTCAAGTCTCATCGCTCTGGTTCTAGGATCGGAGGGGGCTGGCTGAGGGAAGGGCAGGGCGTCCGGAGAGAAGTCAATCAGTGAGCTTGCAGTTGAAGGAGCAACTGTGGGGTCTTCGCCGAAGAACTTTGATACGGCGCAGGTGAAGTATTCCATGCGTGGGCTTACTATGGAGGTCCTGAAGCATACACTACTCCAGTTCCCAATCCATCCCTGTGAGAACCCGGTCCTGAGTCACGCCGGACAAAACCTTTAAAGGCTGCCCTCAAAGGATTCACTCTGAAGCAGAGCGGGGTTTAAGTCCCATAATGCCTTCGCGCAAGGCCCGGCCCACTCGCTCGATCAGGTGCTCAGCCTCCTGCCGCCGATAGGCCTGCAGGCTGGGTCTCCCCGCCTGATTCTCCAAGATCCACTCTCGAGCGAACGTTCCATTCTGAACCTCAGCCAAAAGTCGCCGCATCTCCGCCCGCACCTGGTCATTAATCACACGCGGCCCTCGCGTGTAATCCCCATACTCGGCCGTATCGCTGATGGAATACCGCATATAGGAGAGTCCCCCCTCGTAGATCAAGTCTACGATCAGCTTCAGCTCATGCAAACATTCGAAATAAGCGATCTCTGGCTGATACCCGGCCTCCACCAGCGTCTCAAACCCCGCTTTGATCAGCGCCGTCACCCCACCACACAGCACGGCTTGCTCCCCAAATAGATCCGTCTCTGTCTCCTCCCGAAACGTCGTCTCAATCACCCCTGCCCGCGTCGCTCCGATCCCCTTGGCATAAGCCAAAGCCAGCTCCCGAGCCCGCCCGGAGGCATCCTGATACACGGCCAACAACGCGGGCACCCCTTGCCCTTCCACGAACAGCTCTCGCACTCGATGTCCCGGCCCCTTGGGCGCGACCATCGCCACATCCACATCTGGCGGAGGCACAATCTGCCCGTAATGAATATTGAACCCGTGTGCGAACATCAGCATCTTCCCCGGTCGCAATCCTGGCCGAATGGCCTGCTCGTACACCCGCGGCTGCGCCGGATCCGGAACCAGAAGCATGATCACATCCCCTTCTTGAGCCGCCTCCTCCACCGGCACCACTTTCAGCCCCTCTCGCTCCGCCTTCGCCCACGACCGACTCCCCCGATACAGCCCCACCACCACGCGCTGCCCGCTATCCCGCAAATTCAGCGCATGAGCATGCCCCTGACTCCCATACCCTACGATTGCCACCGTCTTTCCCGCTAAGATCTTCAGATCGGCATCCGACTCATAGTAAATCTTCGCCATCTCTCATCCCTCCCATAAACTCACCGGGAACCGGCAGCCTCTCCCCGCGCCATGGCCACCTTTCCCGAACGCACCAGCTCGAGAATCCCGTACTTCTCGAAGACTCGAATGAACGCCTCCAACTTCTCTTCATCCCCGGTCAGCTCCAGCACATACGACTGCGGCGCGACATCTACCACGCGCGCCCGAAACAACTCCGCTTCCTTCAGGAGTTCCAGCTTTTGTCCTGGCTCCTGGCGCACCTTCACAAGCAGGAGCTCTCGTTCTACCGCTCCCCGCCCGTCCACCACGTCTACCGTCACGACATCCACTAACCGATCCAGGAGCTTCACCAACTTCTCCAACGCCATCTCGTCCATATCTACCACGATCGTCATGTGTGACAGCGTCGGATCCTCGGTCCGCGCCACCGTCAAGCTCTCGATATTAACCCCTCGCGCGCTGAACAAACCTGTGACCCGCGCCAATGCCCCCGGCCGATTCTCCACCCTCAACACCAATGTCCGCAGCATCTCCCCAGCACTCACCTCCTCAACTTTTAACCGCCGCTTCCGTCTCCGACGGTCCCAGGATCATTTCCCGAATGGACGCTCCCGGCGGCACCATCGGGTAGACGTTCTCCTCCGCTGCCACGTGCACATCCAAAAGCACCGGCTCCTCTGACCGAAAGGCTTCCTCTAGCACCTCAACCAGTTCCCCAGGCCGCCGCACCGTATACCCCCGCAGCCCATAGGCCTCGGCGATTTTCACATAATCGGGCGAGACTCGCAGGTCGCTCGCTGCATACCGCCGATTATAGAAGAGCTGCTGCCACTGCCGCACCATTCCCAGATAGAAGTTGTTGATGATGACGATCTTCACCGGAATCCGATGTTCGGCTATTACGGCCAGCTCTTGCATCGTCATCTGAAACCCACCATCTCCGCAGATGGCAACAACGGGCCGATCCGGTCGCGCAAACCATGCCCCGATAGCCGCCGGCAATCCAAACCCCATCGCCCCTAATCCCCCGGATGTAATCCACGTCCGGGGATACTTGAACCGAAGGTACTGCGCCGCCCACATCTGATGCTGCCCCACATCGGTTGTCACGATCGCCTCTCCCTTGGTGAGCCGCGCGATCTCCTCGATCACCCACTGCGGCTTGATCACCCGCTCGTCCCACTCATACCGCAGCGGATACTCCCGCTTCCACTGAGCAATTTGCTCGATCCATGACATCCGCTTCTGCGCCCATGCTTCCGTCTCCACCTCGGCCAACAACGCCTCCATCTCCGCATTCAATGCGCGCAACACCCGCCGCACATCTCCCACAATCGGGATCTCCACCCGCACGTTCTTGTTGATCTCCGCCGGATCAATGTCAATGTGAATCTTCCGCGCCCTCGGTGCAAACTCTGCGATCTTCCCCGTCACCCGATCATCGAACCGCACGCCAATAGCGATCAACAAATCACACCGTGTGATGGCCGTGTTCGCATACCAACTCCCATGCATCCCCAGCATCCCTAACGACAGCGGATGCTCCGTCGGAAAGCCCCCCAACCCCATCAATGTCGTCGCCACCGGAATGCGCCCCTGCTCGGCCAGCCGCCGCAGCTCCTCCGCTCCCTCGGATGCGATGACTCCACCCCCGGCATAGATAACCGGTCGCTCGGCCTCCAGAATCGCTACCGCTGCCCGTCGAACTGCCGCCGGATCCCCCTCTTCCACGACCCGATACCCTCGCAACCACACCTGCTCCGGATACTCGAACTCGCACTCGCTCAATTGAATATCCTTCGGCAAATCCACGAGCACCGGTCCCGGTCGCCCCGTCCGCGCCAGATAAAACGCCTCTCGAATCGTCCGCGCCAAGTCCTCCGTCCGCACCACCAGGTAATTGTGCTTCGTGCAGGGCCGCGTGATCCCCACCACATCCGCCTCCTGAAACGCATCCGTCCCGATCAGCGTCAAGGGCACCTGTCCTGTGAAGACGACTATTGGCACCGAATCCATGTACGCGCTCGCAATCCCCGTCACCAGATTCGTCGCTCCCGGTCCGGAGGTCGCCATCGCCACCCCCACTCGCCCGGACGCTCGCGCATATCCATCCGCCGCATGCGCCGCCGCCTGCTCATGCCGCATCAAGACATGCCGGATCTCCGCATTGTACAACCGATCGTAAATGGGCAGAATCGATCCCCCGGGATGACCGAATACGACCTCTACCCCCTCCCGCCGCAAACACTCGACGAAGATCTCCGTTCCCTTCATCTTCATCCCGTTCGCCTCCTTACTGCCTCGCACGCGTAAGAGAGTGTAGCGATCGCGGCGGCATTTGTAAAATTTATTATTTTTTTGCCCGAATCAGCATCCCTTATACATCGAAGTGACCCGCGCCTTTCCCCATTCCCCGCGGTTCTGCTACACTTTGGGCGAATCGTCAACGCGGAGGACGAACATGCGCATCGTCATCGGAGCCGATCACGCGGGATTCGAGCTCAAGCACATGCTCGTCACCTACCTGCGCGAACTGGGGTATACGGTCGAAGATCTCGGGACCGAGAGCGCGGATCCGGTGGATTATCCCGACTATGCCGAGGCCGTCGCCCGCGCCCTTGTGGCAGGACGTGCGGATCGCGGGATCCTCATCTGCGGCAGTGGCGTCGGTGCCTCGGTCGCCGCGAACAAAGTGCCGGGGATTCGCGCCGGTGTGTGCCATGACACGTACTCGGCGCGCCAGGGCGTCGAGCATGACGATCTCAATGTGCTTGTGCTCGGCGCGCGCGTCATCGGCCCGGAACTGGCGAAGGAACTCGTGCGCGCGTTCTTGACAGCGCGCTTCAGCGGCGAGGAGCGCCATCGCCGCCGCTTGGAGAAACTTCGCCAGCTTGAAGCGCGCTTCCTGAGAACCGAACATGTCCTATGATCTTTCGCACGCTGATCTCGACCGCCGATCTCGCTCTTCATGTGGATGATCCCTCGTGGGTGATCCTCGATTGCCGCTTCACGCTGGAGGATCCCAGCCGAGGCGAACGCGACTATGAGCAGGGGCATATTCCGGGCGCTCTCTACGCACATTTGGAGCGAGATCTCACAGGCGCGATCATCCCGGGGAAGACGGGCCGTCATCCACTGCCGTCTATAGAGCACTTGGTGGAGCGATTCAGCGCATGGGGCATTGATGAGACCGTTCAGGTCGTCTCTTACGATGACAGCGGAGGTTCTATGGCGGCGCGACTTTGGTGGCTCTTACGGTGGCTCGGGCACGAAGCGGTCGCCGTCTTGGATGGCGGTTGGCCATGGTGGCGCGCTGAAGGCCGTCCGTTTCGTCGCGGGCGCCATTGGCGCTCCCCTCGTCGTTTCCTCCCTCGGCCTCGCCCCGAATTGGTGGCAAGCGCCGATGAGGTCCTGGCGGTCTTGAACGATTCTCGCTTCCGCCTTATTGACTCCCGAAGCCTCGAGAGGTATCGCGGCGAGTATGAGCCCATCGATCCGGTGGCCGGACACATCCCCGGGGCCTTCTGCGCGCCTTATCTCGAGAACCTTGACGCCCACGGCCGATTCCGTTCGGCGGCCCAGTTGCGCAAGCGGTTTGAGCGACTCCTTGGCGACGTCCCTCCGGAGCGTGTGATCTTTTATTGCGGCTCCGGTGTGACGGCCGCGCACAACCTGCTGGCGCTCGCACATGCTGGCCTGGGCGACGCGCGACTCTATGCCGGCTCTTGGAGCGAATGGATCACGGACCCGGCGCGCCCGATCGAACGCGCCAGAGAGGCAGAACCGTCCCCTGCGCTCGAGCACTGAGCACGCGCGCTCCTCTAGAGCGAATTTGCCTGGCCAGCGGAGGGTACACTAAGGTTCCACACCGGGTGCCACGAAGGAGGAGATGGACATGAAACGCATGGGAATCATCGCGCTCATTTTTTGGCTCTCCGTCGCGACGTCGGCCGATCCGCGACAAGACGGCTTGCGCTCGTTGAGCTCTGAGGAGCGCGCGTGGGTCGAAGAGACGCTCCGACGGATGACGCTCGAAGAGAAGATCGGGCAAATGCTCATTCCGGCAATGGCGCCCGTCTTCATGAACCGAGAAAGCGAGGAGTTCCGTCGTATCGAGCGTCACATCGTGGACTTTCATGTCGGGGGTTATCACGCTTTCGGAGGCGATCCGGTCGCCCTCGCGGCTCTGCTCAATCGAATGCAACGATTGGCGAAAGTCCCTCTGCTGATCACGGCGGATTTGGAAGGCGGGCCGGGGTACCAATTTCGTGGAGCGACGCGCCTGCCGCGCGCCATGGCTTTGGGCGCGACCGGAAGCGAGGAGCTGGCCTATCGCGCTGGACAGATCACGGCCATCGAAGGACGCGCCATGGGCATTCACGTGAACTTCTATCCCGTTCTGGACGTCAACAATAATCCGAGAAATCCCATCATCAACATTCGCTCCTTCGGCGAAGATGTCGCCCTCGTCGCGCGTCTCGGCCAAGCCTATATTCGCGGAGTGCAAGAAAACGGGCAGCTGGCGACGGCCAAGCATTTCCCCGGCCACGGAGACACGAGCCAGGACTCGCATCTGGAGCTTCCTGTCATCCCGGTGGGACGCGATCGCTTGGAGCGCGTCGAACTGCCTCCCTTCCGCGCCGCTATTCGCGCGGGCGTCGCTGCGATCATGACGGCTCACATCGCCCTGCCGCAGCTCGAATCGGAGCCCGGAATCCCCGCGACCCTTTCGCCGACGATTCTCACCGGACTGCTCCGAACCGAGCTCGGCTTTCGCGGACTGATTTTCACCGACGCCATGGAGATGCGGGGGATCGCCAACCACTTCACGCCCGAAGAGGCGACACTGCGCGCCGTCCGTGCCGGAGCCGATGTGATCCTCTTCCCCGTGGACGTCGAGCGCTCCTTTGTGGCCCTTCGCCAAGCCGTTGAACGCGGCGAGATTCCCCCCGAACGCATCGAGGCCTCTGCGCGTCGCATCCTGGAAGCGAAAGCGCGGCTGGGCCTCCACAGAAACCGGTACGTGGACCTCGAACGTCTGGAGACGATCGTCGGACATCGAGAGCATCAGCAGTGGGCGCGCACGATGATCGAGCGCGCGATCACGCTCGCGCGCGATGAGCGGCACGTCCTTCCACTCGCGTTGGAACCGACGCAGCGCGTCCTGTTGCTGACGATCCTCGATGCCCGCGAAGGATGGCGCGAAGGTCCACCCGGAACTGCTTTTCGCACCGAGCTCCTCAAGCGTCATCAGAATGTGGTCGAAGTGATCGTGGACGAGAAGACGTCGCGCGAGACGATCGAAGTCATCAAAAAGCTGGCTGGCCTCTGCGACGTCATCCTCGCCAACGGCTTCATCCGCGTCGCCGCCTACAAAGGCTCGATTGATCTGACCGAGGAACAGCTGGGCCTGCTGCGCTTCCTCTCGAAATTGGAGAAGCCGTTTGTCTTCACGCTCTTTGGAAGCCCCTACGCGCTCTCCTTCGTGCCCGAACTGCCGACCTACATCCTGACCTACGAATACTATCCGGAGGCTGAGCGCGCAGCTCTGCGCGCCATTCTCGGGGAAATCCCCTTCTCCGGAAAGCTTCCGATCAGCTTGCCGGGCGCTTATCCGATCGGACACGGACTGACCACAAGAGCACGATGAGGGGGGATCGTATGCGCCTTGGATTCATCGGACTCGGCACAATGGGACGTCCTATGGCCGTGAATCTCCTCAAGGCAGGTTTTCCCATGACCGTCTACAACCGCACAGCGAGCAAGGCAGAGCCGCTTCTGGGGATGGGCGCAGCCTGGGCCTCCTCTCCTGCTGATCTCGCTCAGAGATCCGATGTCGTGATCACTATGCTCTCAGACACGCCCGATGTCGAAGTGGTGCTCTTCGGCTCCGGAGGTGTTTGGGAAGGAATACGCCCTGGGAGCATCGTGATCGAGATGAGCACGATCGCTCCGGATGCCGCTGTGACCTTCGCTCACCGCCTCGCTGAGAGAGGCTGCGAGATGCTCGATGCGCCTGTCAGCGGTGGCGAGCGCGGTGCCATCGAAGGCACGCTCGCGATCATGGTCGGAGGCCGAGAGGAGGTCTTCCACCGCTGCCTCCCCATCTTCCGCGCCTTAGGGAAAACGATCGTCTACACGGGACCGAGTGGGAGCGGTCAGAAGACGAAGCTTGTGAACCAACTCATCTGCGCAGTGAACGTCATCGCCGTCGTCGAGGGGCTTCACCTGGCCGAGCGGCTTGGCCTCGACCAAGAGACGACGCTCCGCGTTATCTCGCAGGGGGCGGCCGCCTCCTGGCAACTCTCGACTCTCGCGCCCAAGATTCAACGCGGCGATTTCGCCCCGGGCTTCAAGATCTCCCTTCAGCAAAAGGACCTGCGCCTGGTGCGCGAAGCTCTTCAGCGCGCTGATCCAGAAGTGTCCGAGAGGGCATTGGATGCTTTCCCCGGTGCCGCCCTCGCCCTTCGCTTGTTCAGCGAGGCCGTCGCCGAAGGCCTCGGCGAACAAGGGACGCAAGGGTTGATCACTCTCTATCGGCGTCGCGCTCGCCCATGAACCGCACTCCGAACGTGCGAACATCTCCGAGCACAACGTTGCCGTTCACCACGTTACCCTCTCTGAGGCAGCATAGAGCAAGGCGTTGAAGATCGTCTGAAACGTCGCGTAGGACTGCCCGCGATATTGGGGTCGGAATCCAAAGAGGATCACGCGGCCGCGACCGAGTGGCACTTCAACGAGCGCCGCTTTCCCGGAGAGGCGCTCTCCGCCGAGCAACCACCCGCTCAGAAGGGGATCGCCCATCGGATACCGCGCAATGACGACGACTGATCCCCCTACCTCGAAGGCCGGTCCCTCCTCGAACCAGATCGCTGTCTCGCGCTTCATCCCGAAGGCGATCGGATGCGTGGGATCGAACTCCGCCCTCAGGATCGAGCCCGGCCCATAGAACTCCCTCTCCGGGACGCCCGCGAGCACATCGCGCACATCTAGACGCCACCCTCCCAAGACGACCGCCGAGGCTTGATTGAAAGCTATAAGGGTTCCCCCCGCCTCGACGAACGCGCGCAGATGCGCAAGACCGGTTTCGCCGATGCCGCCTGTATACTCCTCCGGCATCGTTCCCGGCCGATGCCCTTCCAACACTGCGCGCGGAGTGTGATCGGGCAGCAGGATGAGGTCGAACCGCCGGCGTAAATCCCCCATCCGCACATCCCGATCGAAGATGTTCTCATACGGGATGCCGAATCGGTCGAAGACCCATCGCGTCCATCCTTCATCCATCGAAGGGACATAGCTCCGATACAATCCCACTCGTGGTTCTCGAAGCTCAAGCAGCGTCCCACGCGGGCGTTCGGGAACAGCGTGAACGGAGATCGAGAGGCGTCGGGCGACCTCCTCAAGGTGCGCTTCCGATCCAGCTGGAATGAACGCCGTCCCCGGTGGGAACGTCGCACTCTCCACCACGCGGTAGATGCGCACTCCCCGCTTGAGCAATTCAAAGAGCGCGACGATCTCCCGATGGCCGTCAGGCCGAATCACATATCCGTGCGGGGATCTCCCGCCTATGATCCCTCCGGTCGGCTCGTGCACGCGTTCCACGGGCTCCAGCTCGGCGGAGAACGGCCGAGCGATCTCCACCACGTCCACGCCCATCAGAAGCGGGAGCGTATGCGCCGTCACATCGTAGGGGCGTTTGGGCGGTCCTCCTGGGTACTCCCGCAGATCCGGATATCGCTGCCGCTCGAGTAAGGCCTTAGCGAACGCTCCATAAGGCTGAGCGAGCGGGATAACGTAACTTCCGGCTGAGAACGTTCGCCCATCCGCGTGAAACGCCGACCGCGCCTTCCACACCTCCACCATCCCAAAGCGTAAGGTCTCAATCAGCACTTGGGCAGCAGCCGGATCCTTCTGCTCCGCCGGGATGACGAAGGCATACGGCGGCTCATTCCTCTCGACGGCGCGCTTCCCAACCCGATAGAAATTCCACAAGAAGTGATCCCGATGTCGCGCCGCCGTCTGCAAGAGCGAGAAGAAGGCCGAGAGCTGATAGTCCACGATGTCGCGCAAGCGCCAGATGCCACCGGGCCAAGGCTTCGGGAAATTCCAGCTCGGCTGTCGCGGATCATAGCCGCGTCCGCCCTGCAAGCGCTCAAAGGGAACCTCGATCGGCGAGGCGAGGCGCACGCTCGCCGATTCCGTCAGAATCCGCAGCCCTCCGTGATAACACTGGTAGCATCGCGCCGGCGTCCACAGATCGTAAATCGCGTTGACGACGATCCCTGTCTTCCCCTCCGCCGTCAGGTCGGCCGCCATCTTCATGCCCAGCCAGTTCATCTCCTGCACGAGGATAGGATCAATGTTGGGCTCGATCGGATCAATCCAGGGGGGCGTGAAGAGACGCGCCCCATACGCTCCCATCTGATGGACATCGTAGACGATTTGCGGATGCCACGCGTTGTGCACTTTCTCCACGGTGAGCCGCGTTTCCACCTGCGTGAACATGTACCAGTCCCGATTGTTGTCATGCCCCACATACTTGTGATAAAGCCACGGGGGGCTCGTCCCTTCATACGGCGTGCCGAGCGTCCGTTGATACCACTCGTAGACCAGTTGATTCCCATCCGGATTCAGCGAAGGGATAAGCAGAAGGATCACATTTTCCAAGATCTCCCGCACGCGCGGCGAATCCTCGGTCACCATACGCCAGGCGAACTCGACAGCCGTTTGCGCGCTGGCGACCTCCGTTGAATGAATATTGCAGGTGATCAGGACGACGACTTTCCCCCGCTCGATCAACGCTCGCGCTTCGGCCTCGGAGAGGCCACGAGGGTCAGCCAACCGCTTCTGAATCTGGCGATATGACTCCAACTGAGCAAGCGTTGGCGGCGCCGAGATAATCGCCATGATGAAGGGACGGCCTTCCGTGCTCCGTCCCAGTTCCACGACACTCAACCGATCCGACACCTCATCCAATCGCCGAAAATATTCGACGATCTGCGCCCAATTGGCGAGTCGGCGATCCTCTCCGATGTCGAACCCCAAATGCTCCCTCGGTGATGGGATAGCCCCTTGTAGAGGGAAGGCCGATACCGCCATCAGAACGAGGACAATACCGCTTCGGAGACAATGGGCAAGTCTGATCATACGCTCTCCCTCCTTGATGCGCCTCTCCCGTTGCGGAGGAGCCATTGTACGCGACACAACCGACGACGGACAAGGCCCACTTCCTCGGGTGAAGACTAGAGCGGAGACGACGCGCCGGGCTTCCACCGTGAAAATTCGTGCAACGCTCGCTCGCTGCCGCGCCGTCCCACCTGGCGGATGACGAACCGAGAGCGACGATGCCGAGAGAGAGCGTTCTCGGGCGCCGCATGCGATCTCGGAAGAGCGTGCGGGCACCCGAGAGCCTCGAGCTCATCTGTGGTGCCCTGACGGTGTCGCGCTCGACGAGGAATTCTTTCTGGAGGCGAAGGATGATGAAAAGGCGAACGATAGTGACGCTGATTGTATTCGTAGTGGCGCTCTCCTTTCCGTCAGCTCAAAAGGCAGCACTCACGGCTCCGCCCGTGTTCGGTCAAGACCCCGCCACCGTGAACGGCCTCGACGTGCAAAGCCTCTTCCACACGCTCGACCTCTTTGTCCAGAATCGTGCCATGGAGATCGGGATGACAGTGGATTCCAGTCAAGCGAAGCTCTTGCAGATCGGCGATACACCGGTGACGCTAACGCCGGCTTCGTCCTGGGATCCACGACGCCTGGGTACAGTGGGGATCATTGAAGCCGGAAAGGCTTTCTCCGTGCAGAACAAAATCCTGCCGGCCGGAATCTATACGCTCGAGCTCGGCGGCCATCCTCAGACGCGCCGCCTCTCCCTGAACTTCCGCGACCGATTCGGGACGATCGTCGCGAGCCTCCCGGCCACAGAGTATAAATTCACACCGTTGCCGAAGCGCGCATCGGCCCATCAGGTTGACGCTGCGCAATCGCTGCTCGGAATCATCGGGCCTGCCATCGGCTTCAACGTCGTGCTCACCAACACGCCCCCGTTTTTCAAGATTGTTCCCTGCCTGGGGTTTGTCGTCCCCATCGGCGTCGGATTGGTGAACGTCGGGTTCTGCCTCGGATGATTCGAGCCGAGAGCACCTTTTCGGTCGCGGCTCAGGGCGATGCGCCTCCCTTGGCGGCGCATCGCCCTCATCGAACCGGGCGAAACGTGACCTCGACTTCTAGAAGCGTCGCCCGCGCAAAGCGCACTCCTCTCTTGTTCCGCCCCGCGCTCTCGATAGCGATGCGCTTCATCTCCGCTTCGCTTTTGACCTCCCGATATCGCCCGTTTCGCTCGAGGATGAGGAAGATCGTTCCAGGCTCCTTGTGCTCCCTCCGACGCGGGGAGGTCCCTTTCTGACGTTTGGCAGGCTGCGAGGCGACCTCCCGCGCGCCGGAGCGCACCACCGTTCGCTTCCCCTCTACGCTCTTCTCCTCCCCCATACGTTCCTCCCCTTTGCTTCGAAGGTCTGAATCGCGCACCGGAGAGGACGCCCCCTCAGCGTCCGAAGGCGAGGAAAGCCCTGAGGAAGGCGACGCATTCCCCCGATGCAGGCTCGCGCGCCGCTTCCGCTTCGCCGACAGAGGCTGCCAGACCTCGGGGTTGAGCACGATGCCCTTCGCTTGCGCATAGGCCTGCACCTCTTGCTCGATGCGTTCGCGCTGATCGCCGGCGAGCGCCTCTGCCCAATCCCGGCATCCGAGCGCGTATGGGCATCGTACGGCGCAGATCAGCACCGACTTCGCTTCGCTGTAACGACGGCAATAGATGTACGTTCCCGTCATCCCCGTCCCTCCAACACCGCCACCTCTTGACCCGCCTCCCCTTCGCCCAGCGCGCGATGCTGCAACGGCCAGCGCCGATTTATACCCCGCGGCGCCCTCACTGTCAAACGCTACTTCCCATAGCCTAACGGACGATCGGTGTGATATAAACAAAAGTCGCCGATCGAGGCGGCGCGAGAGCGATGCATCCGGCCATTGAATTCAAGAATGTTTGGCATTCGTATGACGGCGAGCGCTTCGTGCTCGAGGATATCTCCTTCTCGGTTGGGCCGGGTGAGATGACGGTCATCCTCGGCGGCTCCGGAAGCGGTAAGTCGACGATCTTGCGCCTCACGCTCGGACTTATCCGTCCCGATGCAGGAGAGATCTTCATTCAGGGCCAGGAGATTACATCCATGACCGAGCACGAGCTTCTGGACGTTCGTCGAAAGATCGGAATCGTCTTTCAATCGGGCGCTCTGTTTGATAGCCTCAGTGTGTACGAGAACGTCGCCTATCGGCTGCGCGAGGAGGGATGGCCGGAAGATCAAATCGAGGAAGAGGTCATGCGGCAGCTCGCGTTCATCGAGTTCAAGGGAGATGTTCATGCTCTCCCCAGCGAGCTCTCCGGGGGCATGCGCCGGGCTGTCGCCATCGCTCGGGCGATGGTGGGTGGACCCGAGATCCTGCTCTTCGATGAGCCCACGGCAGGGCTCGATCCCCCGACGGCACGAACGCTGTGCGAGCTGGCCGCCAAGTATCGCGATCTCGAAGGCGTCAGCTCCATCTTCGTCACCCACCGCATGGACGATGTGCGCTTCCTCTCCTCTGTGCTCTATACGCGAAATGCTGCGGGTGACATCGTCGCCCTATACCGCGACGATGAGACGTTTTCGCTCATCAATACGCGATTTCTCATCTTGCGCCATCACCGCATCTACTTCAGCGGGACGGAGGAGCAACTTCGCCGTTCGGAGGATCCCTACGTCCGCGAATTCATCGGCGCGCTCGAAGAGGTCGAGGAACGAGAAATATTCGAGGAATCCTTGCTCGAATGATGCGACGACTTCTCTCCGATCGTCAGGAGGAAGTTCTGGAGAAGACGCCCGCGCCGGTCCCTGCGCCATCACCCGAGGATCGACCTGTCATCGAATTCCGAGAGGTCTCCATCTTCTTCGATGATCCCTCCCACCCAGTCCTCGATCGGATCAGCTTCAAGGTCTACAGGGGCGAGATGCGCATCATCTTGGGACCGACGGGCTCTGGGAAATCTACGATCCTTCGGCTGGCGATCGGACTGCTCCGCCCCGATCACGGGCAGATCTTCCTGAACGGCCATGAGATCACCGCCATGTCCGAGGACGAAATCCTGAGACTCCGGCAGCGGATCGGTGTCGTCTTCCAGGAAGATGCGCTCTTCACGTCACTGACGGTCGCCGAGAATGTCGCCTACCGGCTTCTCGAACAGGGATATGCGCTCGAGGATGTGGAGGACGAGGTGCGGCGGACGCTGCGCCTGGTCGGTCTCGAACACGCCTATGGGATGATGCCGAGTGAGCTGTCCGGAGGGATGAGCCGGCGCACGGCCATCGCGCGCGCTCTTGTGGGGAATCCGGAGCTCATCCTCTACGACTCTCCTCTCTCGGGTCTGGATCCGGTCATCGGCCGACGTATCAGCCGACTCGCCCTGCGCCTGCGCGATCTTCACAGCGTCACCTCACTCTGGATCACGCAGAACATGGACGAAGTTCGATATCTCGCCTCCCACTTCTACGAGCGCACAGACGAAGGCAAGCTCCTCTTCCGTCGGGAGAGCGATCGGTTCTGCTTGATCAATACGAAAATCCTCATGCTCGCTCAGGGGCGCGTGATCTTCGATGGAGCTGATGAACTCTTCTGGAGCTCGCGCGATCCGCGCATTCGGCAATTTCTCCCCTGACCTGTCGCGTCGCACCGAAAGAGGAGATCCCTCGGGGGTCCCCACACGATGAAGATATCGCGTGGGGTCACCGTTCCGTCGCCGGAACCGACACAGGCGCACTCCCACCCCCGAGAAGCTCCTCGAATTCCCGCCACAACGTCTCCAAGAGGCGGTCGGTGAGTTGCCGGACATATGGGCGAAACTCCACAGCAAGGGAATCGGCGCTCGCCCGAATCCGTTCGCACACCTCAGTCAGGAGACGTCGCATCTGCGTTCTCTTGTCCTCCGCTGGCACGCTCTCGTCCACGAGGAGACGTCTCACCCGCTCCTCCCACGTGCGGCGCTCGTCCTCAAGCTGTTGCCACCACTGATCCAAACGTCGGAGCGCCTCAAGATAGGGCCGGCTATCCCGAACAATCTGCTGCGCCAGCTTCCGCCCCTTGATCCGAATCCACGCGTTGAAGAAACCCCGCCCTTCCCGCCAGTGCCGCCACGCCTCGCGATAGGAGTAGAAATCGAGCGATGCCCGGATCGTCCCTATCTGCAGCTCATAGGGCGTCATCTTCGCGGGCCAGATGACAGCATGCTGCGCATCATAGAGGTGCCACTGCCCGGGGGCGACGATCTTCCCCGCCCGCTCGTAGCGAGCCGTCAGCGGAGGACCGGGGACTGGCGTCAGAGCGAAGAACTGCGCCGTGTCCAGATTCATCGCCTTCGCAAAGCGAAGTGTCTCTTCGATCGTCTCAACCGTATCCGCGTCCGATCCGAGAACGAACATCCCATGCACGCGAATCCCCACGCGGTGGAAAGCCTCGATCGCCGCCCGATTTTTCTCCAATGTCGAATGCTTGTGGTAAAGCCGCAGTGTCTCGTCGTTGACCGATTCGAGTCCGATGAAGACGCACGCGCATCCGGATCGCGCCATCAACCGGAGAAGCTCCGGATCGTTCGCGGCTTCCACTCTCACCTGAGCGAACCAACGGGGGATCCGAATACCTTCGGTCAAAACGCGATCGAGGATGCGTTTCACCCGCGCCCGGTTCGCATTGAAGATATCGTCCCCGAAGAAGATCGGACACCGCTTCACATCAAGGGTATACCGGATCAACGCGATCGTCGTATCCTCATCCAGGAACCGGAACTGACGCCCGAAGTTGTCAATCACCGAACAGTACTCGCACTCGAACGGGCATCCGCGCGACGTATTCACCACCAGATGCGTGACCGAGCGCCGCTCGTTCTCTGTATACTCGGGAAAGGGAAGTGCGGAGAGCTGCTCCGAGGTCAGGAAAGGACGATTCGGCGTGAGCCGCACCTCTCCCTCGGGCGTTCGATAGGCGATTCCCCAAACGTCCTCCAGATACGGATGCTCCATGTCCTCTCGGAACCGTTCGAGCACCTCCGGGAACGTATAATCCCCTTCATGTCGGACGACCACGTCCGCAACCTGAAGCACCTCCTCGGGTAAGGCCGTGGGATGTGGTCCCCCGAGGACGACCTTCAGGCGCGGATTCGCCTCCTTCAGACGCCGCGCCAGCTCGAGCGATTGCGGAGCCGTCCGCGTGATCGCTGAAATGCCGACGACATCCGATGCGAGCAACCGCGCCCAATCCCCTCGATCCAGGCGCCCCCGGCTTCGACGATTGTACTTGGGATTGATGGCCACCGTATCCGTATATCCCGCCTTTTTCACGATCGCCGTGAGAAGCGGAATACCACGTGCCGGAAAATCGAGAAGCGAATAGACATCCTTCGCCAATTTCCCATCGAGAGTTCCATCCACAGTCGCGGGAAGCTCAATGAGCGTCACCGCGAGATCCTGCCGTCTTCGTCCCATGTTCTCCTCCTTAACGACTGCCCCAGGATACCAGCTCTCTCCATCTCTCGCAAGCCGGTCCTCTCCACCGAAGGCCCGCACCGGAAATCAGGATTCTTGACACGAGGGTTGACAAAGCGGGAGAGAGTGCGTATAAATATGTTCCCATTCTCGAATCATGCAGAAATTTTGCATATTATGCGGAAGAGGGCGCGCCAAGAGAAGGTGCTCGAGCTGATCCGGGCCAAGCGGTTCCGGACGCAGGCCGAGCTCGTCGAGGAGCTGCGCCGGCGAGGCATTCGCGCGACGCAATCCTCGGTCTCGCGCGATCTCGCCCGCCTGGGAGCGGTGAAGATCAACGGCTACTATGCGCTCCCGCGCCTGACGCATCCGATCGCTGGCGTCTTAGAGATTCTCGACCTCGATACGGCCGGGGATCATCTCATTGTGGTGAAGACCGAGCCGGGGCAAGCGTCTCCGGTGGCCTTGAAGATCGACACCGCGCACTTCCCGGAGATCGTGGGAACGGTCGCGGGAGATGATACGGTCTTCGTCGCCGTGAAGGATCGGGAAGCGCAGCGCAAGGCGATCGCGCGCATCAGTCAGCTTTTCACATGGCGGCAGTCTTCCCGACGGGGAAGGTGATGGCGACATCGCCTCCTCGGCGGGGGATCTCGGGGAGGATGGGGCATATGGTGAAGAGAGAGATTCGAAAGGTCGTGCTCGCGTATTCGGGAGGACTGGACACCTCGGTGATGCTCAAATGGATCAAAGACCGGTACGGCTGCGACGTCGTCACCTTCACGGCCGATATCGGCCAGGGAGATGAGCTGGCCGGCCTCGAGGAAAAAGCTCGCGCCACGGGAGCGAGTCGCTGTTACATTGAGGACCTGCGCGAAGAGTTCGTTCGAGAGTTCGTGTTCACGGCGCTCAAAGCCAATGCCGTTTACGAGGGATTTTACTTGCTCGGGACGAGCTTGGCGCGTCCACTTATCGCGAAGCGGCAGATTGAAATCGCGCGGAAGGAGAAGGCCGATGCGGTCGCGCACGGTGCGACGGGAAAGGGGAACGATCAGGTGCGCTTCGAGCTGACCTATTATGCTCTCGATCCGGATATTCGAGTGATCGCCCCCTGGCGGGAGTGGGAGTTTCGGTCGCGCACCGACCTGATGGAGTATGCGGCGCGACATGGGATCCCCGTGAGCGCCACTCGGGAGAAACCGTATTCGATTGATCGAAACCTCCTCCACGTCAGCTACGAAGGAGGCATCTTGGAGGATCCCTGGCAGGAACCCCCGGAGGACATATTCCAGCTGACGGTCTCACCCGAACGCGCGCCCGATCGCCCAACGACGCTCGAGATCACCTTCGAGGAGGGTGTCCCTGTTGCTGTGGACGGTGAATACCTGAACCCTGTAGCGCTTCTGGAGACGCTGAACGCGATCGGGGGGGAGAATGGCATCGGCCGCGTGGACATGGTGGAGAATCGCTTCGTCGGCATGAAATCGCGAGGGGTGTATGAAACGCCTGGTGGAACGATCCTGCACGTAGCCCATCGCGCTTTGGAATCCATCACGCTCGATCGGGAGCTCGGGCGATTGCGCGATGCGCTCATTCCGAAGATCGCCGAGCTGATCTACTACGGATTCTGGTACTCGCCGGAGTTCCAAGCTCTGAAGGCTTTCATTGATCACACGCAGAAGACTGTGACGGGGACGGTGCGCATGCGTCTGTACAAGGGCAACTGCATCGTCCTCGGGCGCAAATCGCCGTGCTCCCTCTACCGGCCGGAGTACGCTACGTTCGAGGCCGATGAGGTCTACGATCCCCGGGATGCCACGGGCTTCATCAAATTGAACGCCCTTCGACTTCGCCTACACGGAATGCGCGAAATGGCCGATATTCACATCTCGCAATAGGAGGGACGAACGCGTGAACGAGAACGACAGTGCGCTCGATGCGCGGTTGCGATCTACCCCTTCTGAGAGGGAGGCGCCGACGATCCGGCTCCTGCGCGTGGACAAAATTGGGTCGGCGACAGTGAATCTGCAGCTCCCTTCGGTGGTCCCAGTGACGACGCGCTGCGAGGCGCGCGTGGGCAACGTGGTCGCTGTGCGCGTCCTCACGGAGAATGCCGTGTATAATCATCTGGAGCTTCCGACCGGTCGGCTGTGCAAGATCAACCGCCACGATGTGATCATCGGTGTCCTCGGAGAGCGGCGGGCGCTCAAAGGGTTTGTCGGGCATGTCCCACCGACGCTTGCTCCGGGCGATCGGCTGCATATTCTGAATCTCGGCGGCGTGATCGGTCGCTGCGTGGATCACTACAGGGAGCTCGGGGAGGCGATTGAGGTCGAGTTGCTCGGCATGGTCGTGGACGAAGATGGGGAGCACCCGGGGACGATCTTGAACATCGCGAAGAATGCCCTTCCCCCTCGCGAACGCCTGGGACGGTCGCGCCCGCTCGTCCTGGTCGCAGGGACCTGCATGAGTTCGGGAAAGACATTGGCCGCCGCGCAACTCATCAAGCATTTCACGCACGCCGGATATCGCGTCGCGGCGGCCAAGCTCACGGGCATCGCGTGCCTGCGAGATACACTGAACATGGCGGATCACGGGGCGGTGAAGACGCTCTCGTTCCTCGATTGCGGATATCCCTCAACGGTCTCAGTATCCAACCTTCCGTCAATCGCCAAAGCGCTCATCGCCGAACTGAACGAGGCCGAGCCGGACGTGATCGTTCTCGAATTGGGCGATGGGATCATCGGCGGGTACAACGTGCATGTGCTCTTCGAGGACGCAGAGCTGATGCGATTCGCCGCGGCGATCGTCTTCTGCGCGAGCGATTTCGTCGGCGCCTGGGGAGGACTCCGCCTTTTGGAGGCTCGAGGCGTGCCGGTCACCGTCATCTCCGGAGCCGTCACCGATAGCGCCATGGGGCGCGAGTTCATCGAGCGCGAGTGGGGGGTTCCGGCCGCCAATGCCATGAGAAACGGCGAGAAACTCTACCGGCTCGTGGAGGAGAAGGTCTTGGAGTTTCGAGGTGCCGGACCGTGCACAGGAAAGACCTTCGGCTTTGTGGAGGAGCGATGACGATTCGCGTAGGCATCCTCGGCGGATCCGGCTACAGCGGTGGCGAGTTGCTGCGATGGCTTCTCGTTCATCCCGACGTGGAGATCGCGTGGGTGACAGCTCATGAGCACGCTGGGAAGTCAGTCGCCGACGTCCACCCCAACTTGCGGGGACTGGCGGAGCTGCCGCTACACCCCATGCCGACCGTCGAATCCATCGGCTCGCTCACCGGCGATCTCGATTGCGTGTTCTTCGCCCTTCCGCACGGGCGCAGCATGGAGCTCGTTTCGGGGATCCCCGACGGCGTGAAGGTGATTGATCTGGCTGGAGATTTCCGACTGAGAGATCCGGCAGCGTTTGAGGCGTACTATGGGAAACCGCATTGCGCACCGGAGCAGCTCAATCGGTTCGTGTATGGCCTGACCGAGCTTCGGCGCGCAGAGATCGCCCAGGCTTCGCGCGTCGCCAATCCCGGATGTTTTGCGACGGCTATCCTCTTGGGCCTCGCCCCGTTGGCGGCCGCGCGACTTCTGGTCGGCCCAGTGATCGCCGATGCAAAGACGGGCTCATCAGGCGCTGGAGCGAAGCCCCTGGAGACGACGCATCATCCACGGCGTGCCAATAGCTTTTTCGCCTACAAGCCGTTTACTCATCAACATCTGCCGGAGATCGCCCAAGCGCTCGCCTCTTTGACTGAAGACCGATGGCCTGAGCGCCTCGTCCTTCAGGTCCACTCGGCGCCGGTCGTACGGGGGATCTTCGCCTCGCTCTATCTCACGCTCGCAGTGCCGATGACGGCCGAGGAGATCGGCGACCTCTTTCGCCGATTTTATGCCGACGCTCCTTTCATCCGTCTGCTCGGGCCGAATGTCTCTCCGGATATCACCTGGGTGAAGCACACGAACTTTTGCGACATCGGATGGGCTGTCCAAGGGAGGAGGGCCATCGTCTTCACGGCCATTGATAACTTGGTCAAAGGCGCGGCCGGTCAGGCTGTGCAGAACATGAACCTCATGTTTGGCCTGGATGAGACCACGGGTCTGAAGTGGCCGGGAAGTCACCCGTGAGGAGTTTCGCTATGGCACTCTCGACACGACAGCGGCCCATGCCGCACGCAACGCTCAGAGGGCGGAGCTTTCTCACCACTGGGGAATTCACGCGGGAGGAGCTCTCCGAGATTCTCGATCTGGCTATCCAGTACAAGACACTCGGGCACGGCCGCCCCTTGAGGGGGAAATCCATCGCCCTCCTCTTTTTCAATCCCTCGCTTCGGACGCGCGCCTCAATGGAGATCGCCATTCATCAATTGGGCGGGCAGGCCGTCGTCCTCGATGTCGGCAAGGGGGTGTGGACGCTCGAATACCGCGAGGGCATCCGCATGGATGGAGAGATGAGCGAACACATTAAGGAAGCCGCCCGCGTGCTCTCTCGATACGTGGCGGCCATTGGCGTGCGCGTCTTTCCCGCCCTGCGCGCCTTCGAGGAGGAGCGACGGGATCCGATCCTCCGCAGCTTCGCGCGATACAGCTCCGTACCTGTCGTCAACATGGAATCGGCGATGTTCCATCCCCTTCAAGCCCTCGCGGACATCATGACGATTCGAGAGGCATTCGGACTCGTGGACCAACGCCGCGTGGTCCTCTGCTGGGCCTATCATCCGAAGCCGCTGCCGATGGCCGTCCCGAACTCGTTCGCTCTGATCGCTGCCCAGTTCGGCATGAATCTGACGATCGCGTGTCCTCCGGAATACGAGCTCGATCCCGAGCTCATGCAGGCGATCCACGAGCAGGCTCGTCGCAACGGGGCCTCCGTGCGCGTCCTCCACGATCGGCACGAAGCCTGCCGGGGCGCTGAGGTCATTTATGCCAAAAGCTGGGGCAGCCGCCACTACTACGGACGATGGGACGAGGAGCGCGCCGTGCGCGAGCGGTATCGGGACTGGATCGTGGATGATGCTCTCATGCGCGTGACCGCTCGAGGATACTTCATGCACTGCCTCCCCGTGCGGCGGAACGTGGTCGTGAGCGATGCTGTCCTCGATAGCGAGCGCTCGCTGGTGGTACTGCAAGCTGAGAATCGCCTCCATGTTCAGAAGGCGCTGCTCTCCATGCTCCTCTGAAGAGGCGGAGATGTCGCCATGATGACCGATCGCTTGGAGCTTCTGCGCGAAGCGCTCCCGTACATCCAGAAGTTCAAGGGAAAGATCTTTGTCGTGAAGCTGAGCGGTAAGGTCACCGAAGATCCGACAACGCGGCAATCGCTGGCCGAGGAGATCGCTCTTTGCCATCAGGTGGGGATTCGAATCGTCGTCGTGCACGGTGGGGGGAATCAAGTGACGCACCTCGCCCGACGTCTGGGAGTCGAGCAGAGGATCATCCTCGGACGGCGCGTCACCGATGACGAGACATTGGAGCTCGCGAAGATGATCTTCGCCGGGAAGATCAACACCGAGGTGGTGGCTGCCCTCTATCGGTCGGGCGTCCCGACAGTAGGACTCACGGGATTCGATGGCCACCTTGTTCGCGCTCGCCGCAGAGAGCCGCAACGCCTCTGGAATCCGACGACGGGACGCGAGGAGACGGTTGACTATGGCCACGTCGGCGATGTGGACGCTGTCAATGGCCGGCTCTTGCGTCTCCTGATGGAGAACGGATACCTACCGGTCGTCTGCTGTCTCGCCGCCGATGATCAGGGGAACATCGTCAACATCAACGCCGATACCATCGCCGCGGAATTGGCGGCCGATCTCGATGCCGAGAAGCTCGTGCTGTTGACGGACGTGGATGGACTCTTTCTCCGGAGGGACGATCCGACGACGAAGCTCTCGCAACTGACGCGCACGGAGTTGGGAGAATTGCTCGCGAACGGGCATCTCACGGAAGGGATGTTACCTAAGGCGGATGCCATCTTGCGCCTGCTTGCGCGCGGACGAACGACAGTTCACATCATCAACGGGTGTCGGCGGAATGCTCTGCTTCAGGAGATCTTCACCGACGCGGGATCGGGAACGATGATTCGCCCGACCTGAGCGGAAGCTGCCCGAGTGCCCTCCGCCTCCCCTCCTTCACGATGAGGCCTCGCCTCCGAACCGTGGAGACCCTTCCACTCGCTGCCGCGCCTCGCGAAGAGCCGCACGGACTCGCTCTGGAGCCGTTCCTCCGAGCTCTCGCTTCGAGGCGAGCACGCGCTCGAGCGAGAGCACCTCGTACACATCTTCCTCGATCTCAGGAGCAAATCGCCGATACTCCTCCAAGGAGAGCTCGCTCAGCCCCTTTCCGATCTCCGCCGCGTAGAGAACAATCCGTCCGACGAGATCATGAGCATGCCGAAAGGCCACTCCCTTTCGCACAAGGTACTCGGCCAACTCCGTCGCGTTCGTGTAATCGTTCAGCGCCGCGCGGGTCATCCGCTCCGGATGCAGCTCCACATGGCGAAGCACCGTCGCCGCCGCGCGCACGCATGCGCGCACCGTATCGAGTGCATCGAAGACGGCTTCTTTGTCCTCCTGCATGTCCCTGTTATACGCAAGCGGCAACCCTTTCATCATCGTGAGCACGCTCAGGAGATGGCCCAAGACGCGTCCGGTCTTCCCTCGGATGAGTTCCAGGGCGTCGGGATTCTTCTTCTGCGGCATGAGCGAGGATCCGGTGGAGACGGCATCTCCGAGCGTGAGGAATCCGAATTCCGAGGTCGCGTAGAGGATGAAGTCCTCGGCCCAGCGACTGAGGTGCATCTGCAGCAGAGCTGCCGCGAAAAGGACCTCGATCACGAAGTCGCGATCGCTCACAGCATCGAGGCTATTGCTGGACGCGCGGTCGAAGCCCAACTCCTGGGCCAACCATTCTCGATCAATGGGAATGCTTGTCCCCGCGAGCGCTCCCGAGCCCAGGGGCAAGACGTTGAGGCGCGCACGCGCCGCGCTCACCCGCTCCCGATCGCGCTCGAACATCTCGACGTATGCGAGCAGATAATGGGCCCACAGGACGGGCTGGGCTCGTTGCAGATGCGTGTATCCGGGCAGTGCGACCTCCGCATATCGTTCGGCAAGATCGAGCAGGGTCATCTGCAACTCGCGGAGATCCTCAAGCAGAAGATCGCACTCCTCGCGGAGATAGAGCCGAAGGTCCGTGCTCACCTGGTCGTTCCGACTCCGCCCGGTGCGAAGCTTGTATGCCACTTCGCCAACTCGTTCGGCCAAACGCGCTTCAACGAATCCGTGGATATCCTCGGCGCGATAGCGATCGAAATATCCGGGATCGCGTTCCGCGCCTTCGAGAAGCCGCTCCAGGGCGTCACAGATCCGCGCCGCTTCATCCTCGGAGAGAATGCCAGCGCGTCGCAAGGCGTGACAATAGGCGATATTCGCGCGAATCTCCGCGCGAAAGAGCCGACGATCGAAGGCGAACGAAGCAGTGAATCGAGCGATCTCCGGGTCCAACTCCTCCCGAAAGCGTCCGCCCCACAGCTTCTCCATCACTCACCCTCTTGGTGTCGGATACCTCGTATCGGCGGATCAGGAACAATTCTCCCCGGATGCGACGACCGAAAGAGATCGTGCACGTCACAGTGAAATGCACCGGCTGCCCGGCCGCGATGTTCCGGCGGCCAGGTCCGCCCCATCGAGCCGTCGCAGAGCACCCTTGGGACTCACAATCCCCCCCTCGCCCTCGAGGAGCGCGACCGACGAGGGTCATCGAGTCTGGCGACCACGCCGCTTGCGGAAGACCTGCTTAGCGTCAATCACCGTCCCCGCCTGAGCCATTCGACGCCGCCCTCGGGCACGATGAGTACGAGGGCGCAACAGATATCCAAAGCCCCGCTTCTCGAGCTCGCAGAAGATGCCCGGCAAGTTCTTATATCCGAGCGTCCGCCCGAGCTTCCAGGCGCTCACATCCGGCTGGCTGTTGTAGAGCATGATCGCCCGGATCAACCGCTCGCTCCGGAAATAGCCGAAATGCCGCTTCACGAGCCCGCGCGCCTTCAGCCGGTTCAAATGCCAGTGGACGACCCAGATGGGGACCTCCAACCGCGCGGCGATTTGGCGACGCGTCAGCAACGGTTCTTCTTCCTGGAGCTGCAGGAGTCGTTTACAGAGCTGGCAGCGCTCGATCCAATGCCCCTCCGGAGGCGTCGTGCGTTCAGCGAGTTTCACCCCAAGCGCCTTCGCCTTCTTCAAAATCTGGTGAACGCGCTGACGCGTTAAGCCAAAGGCGCGCCCAATCTGCTCCAGCGTCGGCGCCTCCGGACTGTTATACATCTCGACGATCTTCTGATCCCGCTCGCTCAAACGCCGCTCAAGTTTAATGTACTCTTCCGCCACTTTCAACTGTGGGAGCGAACGTCGCCGCCGCACCTGATCATAAGTCACTCCGAAGGCGCGAATGGCATTGAGCACCGTCGCCGGAGAGCACCCGAAATGTTTCGCTACCGCCTCGACATCGCGATTACGACCAAGTGCGAATTTGACGATCTTCAGATATCGCTCGACCGTCGTCGGCCGACGGGGCAAGTTCAAAGTGATTTCTTGCTGAGCCACCTTGGCGACCATTGTCTTTCCCCTCATTGTGGACTTCATCCTACTTAGATGCGAACCTCTACTCAAAAGGTTCGCGTTTTCTTGACGATGGCCTTGCTCTACGGATACACCGCACAATGCGGGCAGTTCATCTGCCCCCGAGCTCGCCGACGTACCTCCCTGGTAGACGACGGGCGCTACGCAGCCTCGCCTTCTCTCCAGAAGTGGTTCAGCGGACCATGTCCCCGGCCGATGGGGAATCCGTATCGAATCGCCATCGTCACGTAGTGCTTCGCCTTGCGAATTGCTTCGAGCACGTTGTCGCCCCTGGCCAGATATGCGGCAATCGCAGCCGAATAGGTGCATCCGGTTCCATGCGTATTCCTCGTTCCAATACGCTCCGCCGCGAACTCGTAAAACTGCCGCCCGTCATAGAGAATGTCCACCACCTCCGGCCCCGCATCGAGATGCCCCCCCTTGATGAGCACCGCCCGTGGTCCCAGATCGAAGATATGCTGCGCTGCCCTCTTCATATCTTCGCGCGATCGAATCGGCCACCCGACCAGAGCCTCCGCCTCCGGAATATTTGGCGTCACCAAATACGCCAACGGGAGCAACTGCCGCACCAACGCTTCCTCCGCTTCCGCGCGCAGGAGCCGATCGCCTGATTTAGCCCGCATCACAGGGTCCACAACTATCCGCTCGATCCGATGTTCCCGCACCCCTTCGGCTACTGCTTCGATGATCTCCGGGCTGGAGAGCATCCCGGTCTTAGCCGCATCCGCCCCGATATCGCGCATGACCAGGTCCAACTGCAGGCGCACGAAATCTGCGGGCAGCTCGACCACTCCGGCCACCCGACAGGTATCCTGTGCCGTGATCGCCGTCACCACCGAGAGCCCGTAAACCCGAAGCGCCGTGAAGGTCTTCAGATCCGCTTGAATTCCCGCCCCCCCACCGGAATCCGAGCCCGCAATCGTCAAGGCCCGTGCTATCATGAGTCCACATTCGCCGTAAGAATAAGTTTACCCGAAACAGCCCAAAGAGGGAAGTCCAAAAAGGACCTCCAACAGAGCTGCCTCGCGGCTCATAGGATGAGATAATTCGGCCCCCCGCCCCCCTCCGGGGGCACCCAGGTGATAATCTGATACGGATCCATGATGTCGCATGTCTTGCAGTGGACGCAGTTTGAGGCGTTAATCTGAAGGCGCTTCCCTCCCTCCGGGGTCGCGACCATCTCGTAGACATGGGCAGGGCAGAAGCGCTCACACGGGTTCCCATACTCGACCGGGCACCGCGTGTGACAAATGTCGAAATCGGCGATCCGGAGATGGCACGGCTGATCCTCTTCGTGAGAGGTCCCGGAATAGTACACATCGGTCAGCTTATCGAAGGTCACAACGCCATCGGGTTTCCACTCCGAGGGTGGACATTCCGCATTCTTCCCGCCGTGATGGTCGGCAAGCTTCCGCATCCGCGTATGCCCAGCGACGGCTGGCAGGGGGTCTCGCCATCCGCGCCCTCCGGTCAGCATCTGAAGCCCGGCCTGCAGCAAGCCCGACCAAAGCCCATGCTCCATCGCTTGATGGAAATTCCGAACTCGATACAGCTCCTCGTGCACCCAACTCGCCCGAATCAACCCTTCGTACCGAGCGAGCTGCTGTTCAGAGAAATCGTCCTTTCGCAAAGCCTCATAGATCGCCTCGGCTGCGAGCATCCCCGATTTCATCGCGAGATGAATCCCTTTCAACCGCTGCGAGTTCAAAAATCCGGCGCTATCGCCGATCAGGAGCGCTCCGCTCACATACGGCCGGGGGATTGAATAGTATCCCCCCTCAGGCAAAGCTTTCGCCCCATACCGGACGAGCGTGCCCCCTTTCAGGATCCGCGCGATCTCCGGATGTTGCTTGAACTGTTGGAAGAGCCGATGCGGGTCCAGACACGGATCCTCATAGCTCAAACCGACGACCAGCCCCACACTCACAAGCCGATCTGCTCCCGCATAGAGGAATCCTCCGCCGAAGGTCCGGGCGTCTAAGGGATACCCGAGGGTGTGGATGACCGTCCCCGGCGCGATGCGTCCCGGTTCGACCTCCCACAGCTCTTTGATCCCCAAGGAATAGACCTGCGGGTTCTTCCCTTCTTGCAGGCGGAATCGCTCGATGAGGACCTTCGCCAGAGAGCCCCGAACGCCCTCTCCGAGAACGGTCACCTTCGCGCGGATCTCGACGCCCGGTTCATAATTTCTCTTCGGCCTACCATTTCGATCCACCCCGCGATCGCCAGTTCTCACGCCTACGACCGCTCCATCTTCGATGAGCAATTCAGCGCCCGGAAACTCCGGGAAGATATCCACACCCGCCTGTTCGACCAGAGCGGCCAGCCACTTCACGAGTTGACCAAGCGAGATGACATAATGCCCATGATTCCGCAAGGGCGGGGGGATGATCGGAAGCGCGATCTTCCTGTTCTGGGTGAGGAACCATACCTGATCTTCGATGACCGGGGTCGCCAACGGCGCCCCTTGTTCGAGGAAATTCGGGACCAGCTCCCGAAGTGCACGAGGATCGAGAACGGCGCCCGAGAGAATGTGCGCCCCCACTTCGCGCCCTTTCTCAATCACCGCGATGCTCGCTTCAAGGCGCCGTTCCCGGAGGTACCCTGCCTCGACCTGTTCATTGTGTCGCCGGATCAGATGCGCCAGATGCAATGCTCCACTCAAGCTCGCCGGACCAGCCCCCACAAACAGGACGTCGAACTCGATGCGCTCTCCCATCGTCTCGCCCTCCCGCGACACGTAGACGATGGATTCTACCACACCATGGGGCGTTTTGCGAAAAGACGCACCGCACGCGCTCTCAGCATTCCGACGCTGTGAAGAAATATTCGACGCGAGATCCGTTTCATCATCTGCGACCTCCGCAGTGAGAGAGATCGTTTCATCGTTGCCCCAGGTCGTAGAACCGCCACGAAGAGCGAAAATCTCGAACGAGGGGCTGGCGAGTGAGAATGGCGCGCACCATCTCGACGGGGATGCGTCCCTCTCGGAGAATGGCATCGTGAAAAGCGCGAGCGGTCATTTTGCCGGATTCCACAAGCTCGCGATAGAGGGCGCGAAATTGCAATCCGCCGAGCAAATACGCTGCCTGGTAGAGCGGCCCATAGGCTCCTCCAAAGGATCGGCGCACTTCGGCTTCGGCATTGGCGCGTTCATGCCCCACGCGCTCGACCAAATACGCGATGCATTCCTCCGGGGTCATCTCTCCCAGGTGAAACTTGAGCGAGAAGATGATCCGAGCGCACCGATGCATGCGCCAAAAGAGCGCCCCGATGCGATCCTCTGGCGATTTGTGAAATCCCAAATCCCACAACAGCAGTTCCCAGTAGAGCGCCCACCCCTCGACCCAGAACGGCGTGCTGAAGAGATTGCGATAGGGCTTATAGCGCGACGTCATGAATCCCTGCAGGTGATGGCCGGGGATGAGCTCATGAAAGACGACCGCCCGCGAGAAGTGCCTGTTATTCCCCCGCAGGCTCATCATCTTCGCCTCGTGCGGCATCGTGTGGGTCGGATAGGACACGGTGATCACTTCACCGCCGGTGAAAAAGGGATTCACTAGTTGGCGTTCGGGCGACATCATCTCCATGCGCCAGGTCTCTTTGGCCATGGGAGGGATCGTCACCAGATCGCGCTCTTCCAAAAAGGCGATGGCCTCCAGCGCGAGATCGCGGACCAAGTGGGGCTGCTTGCCGGGTTCGACATAGCGCGCCTTGACGTATTCGAGGGCTTTCTTCCAATCATCTCCGAAGCCGAGCTCGCGGGAGGCGCGTTTCATCTCGTTCTCGCACCAGGCCATCTCTTTCTCGGCAAGAGCGATGAGCTCCTCCGGCGTATAGGGGATCATCTCGCGCTCGAGTTCAACCAGCAATGCTTCTCGACCGATCGGGTCTCCAATGATGTCGCTCGCCTCCCCCGTCCTAGGGACCTGAAGTCGAACCTCCCTCGCCGCTCGCTGCGGCCCGCCCCCTCCTTGTCCCAGCTGAGGCCTGCCCGCCAGAGCCGCTTCTTCCGAGTGCACGCCGATGACGCGCTGCGCCAGGAACTCCATGTAGCTCCCCAGCGCTTGCTCCGCCGATTGGTACGGCTCGCTCACCCACCATGTGAAGAGCGGATCATACCCGTTGTAGAAGGTAAACCAACTCTGGAAGGTGGTCCGCAGGTTCTGAAGAGTTTGCAGCGCCCGATTCGCCACCGTCCGCGTGATCGAAATTGGGATGATAGCGTCCTCCCCCCGCTCGCGAGACCAACCATCCGAGCGCCCCCCTCGCAACCCAGCCTCCACGGCGCGACGCACTTCTTCGATCTGCTTCTTCATCAGGGTCAACTGCTCGGCCACCTGTTGAGGATTCACCGGCTCCATGCGCCGACGCGCCTCCTCCAACCCGACGATCGTCCGCGCAAAAGGCATGAGCGGCTCCATCTCTGCAATCTGACGGGCCTGAAGGTCCAACTGCCGGAGCAGGTATTCGAGATGATTCTTGAAGAGGAGATAGTCCACTCGCCCATCCACGCTCAGAGATTCGAAATTCACAGCTTCTAACCGTTGAAGCCACTCGGTGTAGAACTTCCTCAGTCGCTCCCGCCGGGTCGGAGAAATCGGGATCGTATAGAAGCGGTTCAAGCTTCCCAGGTCAGCGGTGAAGCGCTCGATGAAAGGGCGAATCTCACTGCGCGACGTATCCAGATCCGCATCCACTCCTGAGCTCGCTCGCTCCGCTCTCCCCGACGTCGAACGAGTTCGTTGCACCCCGCTTTCTCCGGCCCACACGGTCCTTCCCCCTTGCCCCCCAAGCATACTGCAGAACAAGGCGATCGCTATCCACACTCTCCCACGATTCATAAGGCGTCCTCCCCACTCGGAGAATGAGGCCCTCATTAGCCTCGCGCAGCTCCTTCCTCATACGCCTGCGCGCCTCCTATGATGACGAGGTTCGATACTGAAATCAACGGCGGGAGCCGACACACGCGCCGTCGCGCTCATCCCCTCGAACCCCAACCCTCTGTCCAGCAGGACAGTATAGCCCCCTCCCAAACGGCGTCTTGAATGATCCGAAGGGAACTTGAATCGGATTCACAAGAGGTGGTGACTCGGTGAACGCCGAAGCCGCGATCGCCAGCCTATGCACAAGGCGAGCGAACCGCAGAGGTCGAGAGCTCTTCCTCCAACTTCGGGAAGAGGATCTGCTCCTCGCGGTGGACGTGCTCGATGATGACCTCGATGATCCCCTCGCCAATAGCGATCACCCGCCGAACAGCCTCGCGCTCATCTTTCTCGCGCTTGAGCCGTCGCAAAGCGCGCTTGAGCTGACGACACTCTCGCTCCAGTCCATTATCTCCGGCAATGATGGCTTGGACCTCTCGCTGCCGCAAGAGACCACTCCGCCGAAGGAGCGGATGCAAGGTCCGGCGCTCCCTCAGCATATGCGGATGAACGCGATCCGCAAGAAGCGTATACAGGGATTCCAAAACGGGAATCACAACAGTTGCCCCAGCTCGCTTCAGCGAAAGCTGCGCCAGCGACCGATCCAAGCGTCGTAGTTCCTTCAATAAGACCCGATGCTCTTCGCGTAAGGCTTCGATCTCCGCCTGAGGCTCATCGCCGATCTCTCGCGTGCGCGTTCTTGCGCCCATACCTCCCTCCTCCGAAGTCGCATTTTCACGCGCTGATTATAACCCATCCCGATCCAGAGGAGAAATCATCTTTCGGTATCCCCTAGCGAATCTTGTGTTGTCAAAGCACGCCTCTTATTCGCTGAAAGATACAGAGATGAGCCTGCGAAGCAGGCGACCGAAATTAGCCTAGGGTGAGCGAAGCGAACCCTAGGACAGGACGGGTTCCCCCACACCCCCCAAGCCCCCGAAGGGGGCGACCCTGTCAGTCGGAAGACGTCCGATGTGTTCACACCCAGAGGGATGATTCCCGCGTCCTTAACATCGGGGGTGCTGAGGGCATTGGTGCGCATCCGATGGGCCGCCCGCATTCGCGGGCTTGGGAAAATTTTTGGGGGAACCCGGTTTCCCAGGGCTCGCTGACGCTCGCCCTAGGCTATTATCGAGCCGCCCGCTCCGCGGACTCAATCTAGCGGAATGGAGTTTGAACTTACTCATGAAGGTTCGCTACCACTCGCCCGAGGTGACTGTCGAGTCGCTCCCTTCGCGGGCTCGACGGGCGGAATGCGGCTTGACTCACCAGAGCTCACTTCGATGCGCCCGCCCTCGCGAACCTCGCGGTGTCAGAGCACGCAGAGGACGGAGCCTCACCTTGCCTCAGCCGTTCCTCCGTCGCTCATTCTTGGCATTATGACTTTTTCAAGACGAGGTTCACTAAAAGCGAGGAGCCGGGAACGGCCTATCCCGGCTCCTCGCTTCGGAGGGTTGTACAGAGACTTCAGATAGTCCTCACGGCCTCAAAAGCCAGCGAGCATAGGTCGGGCTTCACAACATCCGAGACTGAAACATTCCCGGCAAGGCACGCCTCCACCTTGCCGGGATCAAAAGCCGCTGCACGGCGAAGATCCTACCCACGGGCTTCGGATAAGACCTTCTCACCATACACCGGCTAAACGAGACTCTGTTCTAACCGCTTGAACCGCACGGGCTTCGCCTTCACCCACCGTGGCCGACGCCCTTATCCAGAATGCTCACGAGCTGGAAGAAGAAGCGGTAGAAAGTAAACAGAATCAGCAGCCACAGTTCCATAGAGACCCCTCCTCCTTAGTGTTCTCCACGTGTGCTCACCCACCCGGCGAAACCCCACGCACGGGTCGGCAACCCACGCGAAAACCCGAAACCCTACGGGTTTTCAAGCCCTATTACTGACCTCGGGACATGAATTCGGACAGCGACTCCTGTAAGGGAATGGGAAGAGAAATTACCTTACAGGAGGGACAGAGAGATGAATCATCAGTTGCTCACCTTCAGGAGGATGGAACAGTTTACCGA
>Ga0197143_1000299_pt1 | contig 57641 bp, 53 predicted proteins | sample GBS70_MetaG_FD_148603 | JGI IMG/M metagenome (GOLD analysis project Ga0197143, IMG submission 148603) | Sediment microbial communities from Great Boiling Springs, Gerlach, Nevada, United States - GBS 70_MetaG | ecosystem: Environmental > Aquatic > Thermal springs > Hot (42-90C) > Sediment... | reverse complement strand
AGACAGAAGGAACCTGGAACGAAGAAGTTTATGTTGATTCAACTTTTATCACTGAGGTCTTTTATTATCCTTATACTCCTGAAACATTATATATTATCATACCAAAAGAAAATTATGAAAATGACTTAGCAATCAGAAAAGAGATTGAAAGAATTGTTGGTAGTTATGCCTTAATTGCTGATTTAAAGGTATTTGAGGTTTTTCTTCCAGAAGATTTACAAGGTGGTGCTCAGAGTTTTATTAACCGAAAGATAATAAGACCAGTATTATATCAGAATATACCAAATCCCTTTAGAAGTCTAACAAAAATCTCTTTTGCAATTCCAAGAGAATGTTATGTCTCGCTTTTAATTTATGATGCTACTGGAAGAAAAGTAAGAAGTTTGATATCAGAGAAACTTAAAAAAGGAAATTATAATTTAAAATGGGACGGAAAAAGTGATAAAGGGAAAAATCTACCATCGGGTATCTATTTCCTTTATTTAAAGACAGATGATTTTGAAGATATTAAAAAGACCATTCTTTTAAGATAATAATTTCTAATGTAAAACGGTCGGTAAGCCTTTGGTTATAATACGCCATTTGACATTTGGTCATATTTTGCTATACTTTATTATGTTTATTAAAGAAAAGGGAGGAAAAATGAAAAAGAAATTACTATTTTTATTTTTTATTTTATTAACAATAATTTTTGCCCAAGAAAAAGAGCTTTTCTATCCTTCGAGTGTTGCCATTCCTTGTCCTATTTTTAAGCCTGAGATTGTCCCTTTACCACCAGTAGAGAATGATAATCCTGATTATGATACTTTAGCTTATGACGATAATATCCGAGCAACTGCTTGGATCTGGGTACCTCGTGGTAATGGTTGGGGAATGAAATTTATCTCACCAGCTCCAAGTATTCGTTTATATGGTGCTTTAGTAATGCTTTGGGATACCACTTGGCCAGTACCAGGAGGAAGAAGATTTTTAGTTAGGGTTTTAAAAGATGATGGTCCAAATGGCGCTCCCGGAACATTGGTTTATGAATCAGATACTATCTTAGGTACCCGAGGTGCTTGGAATTTTGTTCCTATTGATACCCCAATAGTTAACAGCAATTTTTATATCTTCTATATTCAACCCGATTCCTATCCTATCTGCCCTGGCTTGTGTATTGATGGTGCTAGTAATACCCAAGATGATATCCTTTGGCAATATCTTAATGGTAGTTATTCCCTGGATAAAAGAAGAGGAGAATGGTTTATTAGAGCAGTTATTAGTTGGACACCCCAAGATAGTAATTTAATGACGACGGTTTTTGGTAGTATGCCTTTTGACACGGTTCCCAGAATTAATTTTACAATAAGGGCAACTGTGAAAAATATTGGTAGCCAAACTATTCCAAGTGGTGTGCCAGTAAAATTAAGAATAGTCGGTCCCCAAGGTTATGTTTATGAAGATGTGGATCAAACAACGACGACCAATTTAGCAAGAAGGCAGTCACAAACAATCACTTTTACCCCTGCTTGGCGAATTCCAGATACCAGTGGAACCTATCAAATAATTGTTTGGCACGAACTTCCTGGCGACCAGTATCGTTTTAATGATACTATCAAAAGAAGTTTAGGCGTTGCTTCTTGGATTACTTATGCTGATTGGAATAATCCCTATTGGGTTACTTGGGCTGGGCCACAAAGAGCAACCCGTTTTAATCCGGCAGATTTTAGGTTAACTTATCCATTTGCCATCACTCGGCTAAAACATCAATTTTATTGGCATCAACAAGCTCCTTGGCCTGACAGCATTTTCCAATTTAAGATTTATGGTGACGATGGGCAGACTTTATTATACGAATCGGATACCATAAGAGCAGTTTCTTACCCAGGAGTTGTTGAACATCCGGTAGAGCCACCTGTAACTATCAACTCGGGAACTTTTTATGTAGCAGTTGTACCGAGAAGTTATTCGGGACATCCTTCAACCTTAGCCGATAATCAACCTGATGGAAAATCTTTTTATGGTGTTCCTGGAAGTTGGCAACCATGGACTTATGGCGAATATTTTACAGCAGTTTCGGTAAGACTACTTACCGCAATTGAGGAAGTTGATAATTATTCAGTTAATTTTGATGTAAAGGAAATTACCAATCCGAAGAGAGAGCTAAGAATAAGCTGGCAGATTCCTAAGGGTGAATGGGTAAAAATAAAATTATATGATGCGAGTGGAAAAATAATAAGATATTTTTACAAAAAAGCCGAAAATAATTCTCAAAGAGGCCTAATTACTATTGACAATAAATCCCTTTCTAAAGGTGTCTATATTCTCCATTTTGAAACCTCGGGTTATAATAAAACAAAGAAATTGATTATTCTTTAAAAAAGGAAAGGGGGAGGTAAAAGCCTCCCCCTTAATAATTTTAAAATCCTCGGTATAAACCGAGTTGTTTAGCATATTTTATAACTTCTTCATATTCTTCTTTTGTTATTCTTCTTGATAATTCTAAATAGTGATTTGCTCGATAACAAGGTCGGTATTGAGCCATTATATTAACATAAGAATCTTTGGAAATTTCTTTAGCAATAAACTCTAAGATTTTAAAAGAGCCAGCAATTTTATTAGGTAAAACCAAATGTCTAATTAATAAACCAGAATAAGCAATACCGTTAACTACTTTTAAATCACCAACTTGTCGATGCATTTCTTTTACTGCCATTTTATTAATCTCCCAATAATTTTTTGCCTTAGAGTATTTTAAAGCATATTCATTATCACTGTATTTCATATCAGGCATATAAATATCAATTACTCCTTCCAAGATTTTTAATATCTCAACTTTATCATAGCCACCCGAATTATAAATAATAGGAATTTTTAACCCTTCTTTTTTAGCAATAATCAGGGCTTCAACAATTTGATAAACCACATGGGTTGGACTCACTAAATTGATATTATGACAGCCTATTTTTTGAAGTCTCAGCATCATTTTTGCCAATTCTTCGGCCCTTACTTCCTTTCCTTCCACATACTGGCTAATTTCGTAATTTTGACAATAGACACAATGAAGATTGCAACCAGAAAAAAATATTGTTCCCGAGCCGTTTTCTCCTACCAATTCATCTTCTTCACCAAAATGGGGACCAAAACTACTAACCACGGCGTAACGTCCAATTTGGCAATCTCCTTTTTCGTTATTTAATCTTAAAGCTTGACATTCTTTAGGACACATTTTACAGGGTGAAAAAAATTTTTCTAAAGCTTTTAATTTTTCTTCCAAGTTAGTATTTAGAAATCGTGGCGTTCCCATCGTTGAAAAAATTTGATTAAAAGATTAATGTTATCCGTAATCGGAACTGTTTTGGGTAAAGAGAGAAGAAAATATTTTCCGTAAGATTTTTCTTTTATTCTTTTATCTAAAATAACAACTACTCCGTAATCGTCTTTACTTCTAATTAAACGACCAAATCCCTGACGAAATTTTAATACCGCATTAGGCAATTGATAGTGCCAAAAGGGGTCCAAATTTTCTTTTACTAATTTTTCCTTAATTCCTTCTACCCTTGGTTCGTCAGGAACATCAAAGGGTAACCGAGTTATTATTAAACAAGAAAGTGACTCTCCCGGTACATCAATTCCTTGCCAAAAAGAACCGGTAGCAAATAGACAGGTATTAAGATTTCTTTGAAACTCTGATAGCAGATAAGCGGGGGAAGAATTTTCTTCTTGCAATAAAATTGGATATTTTGTTTTTTCACAAAACTCATAAACCCTTTTTAAAGCTTTAAAACTGGTAAATAATACCAAAGTTCTTCCTTGGGCATGATTAATGATATCATTTATTAATTTTGCCGCTTTTTCGTAAAAAATTTCTTCTTCGGTTGGTAGTGGAATATTTTTTTCAATATAAACTAATGCTTGAGAAGAATAGTCAAAAGGTGAAGCGAAATATTTTTGGTCATATTTTTCAATTCCCAGTCGGGAAGCAAAGAAAGAAAAATCTCCTTTTACTCTCAAAGTTGCCGAGGTAAAAATTAGTGGAATTTCTCTGTCAAAAAGATATTTTTTCATTATCCCTTTCACATCAATTAGACTGGAGTTTAAAGAGATAGAATTGTCAAGGATTTCTATCCAGAACACAGTATTCTCCTTTTCTTGGTAAAAATCTTCAATATTTTTCTTTTTTTCTTCAGCTTCCTTTAGCCACGCAAAGAATTCGCTTTTTAATTCCTCATTGCTAACCTTTTCGGCATCTTTTTTTAATTGATCACAAATATTTTCTAAAGGAAAAAGGAAAAGCGGTGAAATCGGTAAATTTTCTTTTATCCGTTTTTTTTGTTCACCCCCAAGAAAATCTTTTAATTTTAAAAAATAATCTTCTAAACTATTTAAAAAATGAAAAATTTCTTTTTGATAAGAATTTAATTGTTTAGCATCTAAATTTAAAATTTTTAATAAGCCAGTTTTGGCTTTCGGATTATAAAGGCGAAAAATAAGATTTTTAAGTTGGCTTTCACTGAGAGAAAAACCAAAACTATTGGCACAAACTTCTTCCAAAATGTGGGCTTCGTCAAAAATTACTGCTTGGTATGGGGGAAGAAATTCATATTGTAAGTTGGAAAAAAATAAGGCGTGATTAACAATGAGGATATCAGTATTTTCCCATTCCTTTTTTGCTTTTTGATAAAAACACTCTTCATAAAAGTGACATCTTTTATTTAAACAGGCGTTAGGGGAATGAGTAATTTTTTCTTTAAAGAAGGAAAGAAGATTTTCTGAATGATTTATTAACAATCCCTTTTTTTCATTAAAAATTTGAGAAATTGTTAATAATTTTTCTTTTTCATCGGGATATTCAAAAAGTTGATAGTTAAAAATATTTTTGATTCTCTTTCTACAAAGATAATTTTCTTTGCCATAAGCACAGGAATAACTAAAATCAAAAGGTAGTATTTTTTTGGCTAATAAAATATCAGAATTTAAAATCTGATTTTGCAAAACCTTAGTATAAGTACTAATTAACACTCTTTTGTTATATTTTTTGGCATAAAGAATCGCTGGTAAAAGATAACCAAGAGTTTTGCCAACACCGGTTTCGGCTTCAATGAGTAAAATTTCGTTATTTTCTAAGGCGTTATAGATTGCCCAGGCATAATCAATCTGTTCTTTTCTTTCTTCGTATTTTTTACCAAAAGAAGAAAAAACTTCGGGAATTTTTTGGAAGATTTCACTAATTTTCACGAATGTTTTTCTTTATTAACTTCTTTTCTGTGGGGAAGTATTTTTTTACAAATTCTTCTTCAAAGTCAAAGAAATTATGGAAATCCTCTTTTTCATCATTTTCGCATTTTGATAAGATTTTTGCTTCACAAAGATTAAACACAATTTCACCCACATCGTCAGTTGATTTTATGCCCCAATATTCTAAAACAGTCTTTGCCATGATGCCAAATTCCTTTTGTGCCAGTTCTTTAAACCCCAAAAGTAATTCTTTTCCCGAGATATGGGAAGAAGTCTTTAATTTTCTTTTAGTATATTCGAAAGCATCTAAAACAAAAAGATAAGCAGCTTTTTTATATTGAGGATTTTTTTTAACCAGTTCATCAATTTTGTCATTCATACTTTTGCTAAAGCTTGCTCCAAGTCTTCAATAATATCTTCTGCATCTTCAATTCCTACTGACATCCGAACAAGTCCTTCACTAATTCCTGATTTTTCTAAGTCTTCTTTGGAATAAGCAAAATGGGTCATTGAGGCTGGATGTTCAATTAAAGTTGCTGTATCTCCCAAACTAACGGCACAAACACAAAGTTTGACATTATTCATCAGTTTTCTGCCAGCTTCCCGACCGCCTTTCAATTCAAAAGCAATCATACTGGAAAAGCCGTCCATCTGTTTTTTGGCTATTTCGTGTTGGGGGTGTGTTGGCAAACCCGGATAAGAAACGTATTTTACTTTGGGATGATTACTTAAAAATTGAGCCACCTTTAAACCATTTTCATTATGTTTACTCATTCTCAAAGCTAAGGTTTTTAAGCCTCTTAATAATAGCCAGGCATTGAAAGGACTTATTACCGCCCCAAAATTCCTTATTAAATTTTCTTTGAGAATTTTTATAATTTCCTTATTGCTAATTACTACTCCACCTAACGTATCACCATGTCCAGAAATATATTTGGTTGCTGAATGGAGAGAAATGTCAGCTTTTAATTTTAATGGTTTTTGATTAAAAGTTGTTGCGAAGGTATTATCCACAACTACCTTAGCATCATACTGGTGAGCAATTTCGCTGGCTTCTTTGATATCAATAACTTCAATGGTAGGATTTGTTGGGGTTTCAATAAAAACAATTTTAGTTTTTTTGTTTATCTTTTTTTTCAATTCTTCAATAAAATTTTTTGCCAAAAGCCATTTAACAGTAATTCCCAAATTAGGTAGTAAAGCGGTAAAAAGGGAATAGGTGCAGCCATAGAGAGGATAAGAAGCTAATATTTCGTCACCAGCTTTAGCCAACCCAAAAATTACTGCGGTAATAGCCGCCATGCCGGAAGCAAAAGCACAGGCATCTTCGCCTTCTTCAAGAAAAGCCATTTTTTCTTCAAAAGCCCGAATAGTTGGATTACCTAAACGGGTATAAAAATAACCCTCTTTTTCCTTAGCGATAATACTAGCACCTTCTTCGGCCGAAGAAAAAGTAAAAATTGCTGTTTGATAAATTGGCACCGACAAAGAGCGAGTTGTTTTTTCACCCAAAATTTCTTTTCCGTGAACATATTTAGTAAATTCTCGCATATTTTTCTCCTTTTTTAAAAATATTAACAATTAACTTTTAAAAATCAATAATTTGTTTATAATATAATAATGAAAACTAAAGAAGAAATAAGACGAGAAATTTGGGAATATATGGAAAAAAATAATTTAGTAATCTTTCCTCGTCCTTGTTATGGTCGAATTCCTAATTTTATTGGGAGTGAAAAAGCAGCTGAAAAATTATATGAAATAAAAGAATTTTTAAAAGCTCGAGGAGTTTTTTCTGCTCCCGATAATGTGTTAAAAGCAGCGCGGAAGATAGTTTTAAAAACTGGAAAAAGTTTAATTGTTGCTTTGCCCCATATTGAAGGTTATTTGGAAATAAAAGGAAAAGAGTTAGCTGATAAGGCAATTACCATTAAAAATTTTAAAAAATATGGAAAAGAACCAAAGACTTTTATTGAAATTTTTCTTCAAGGAAGTGTGGCAGTAGATTTAAAAGGTAATCGTTTGGGAAAAGGAAGGGGTTACGGTGATAGGGAATATTACGAACTTAAAAATAAAGGACTTTTGAAAAATCCTTTAGTAATCACAATTGTTCACGATTGTCAAGTATTGGAAGATTTTTCTTATTTAGCGGAACCCCACGATATTAAAGTCGACATAATTTTAACCCCTACTCGAATCATTAAAACGGAAAAGTAAATTTTCGATCTCTTTTTTTAAGATTGATAAGAGAAGGTCACGGTTTTGAAAAGTAATTTCATAAATTTTTGCTCGGGAAAGTTTCTCTAATTTTTCAATAAAATCAATTTGAGCAACAGGAATAGTAGCTACAATAATTTTATCTAAATTAAAAATCATCTTAATCTTTTCTTTAAATTTTTCTGAAAAAAGTTCCATTTTGCCAATTTCGTCAAGTAAAATAATTGGTTTCTCTTTTGCTTTTTCTAATTCCGGAAGTATTATTTTTTCGAACTCCTCAACCGCTACATAATATTTAGAAATTCGATAGGGGGATTTAAAATTGATATGAGCCAATATTCCGGAGCCACTATGAAAAGTAATAATTTTAAAGCCCACCCGATTTCCCTTTTCTCTTATTTCTTCAGTGTAAAAGCCACCAAGTTTTTTGGGGTCAAAAACCAGCGCTAGTTTTTTGATCAAAGTTGTTTTTCCGATGCCAGGTTTACCTTTAATTAAAAATATTGATTTATCAAAAATTTTCATTATTATAATTTAAGGGCGGTTAGCTCAGTTGGTCAGAGCGTCGGTCTCACATACCGAAGGTCAGAGGTTCAAATCCTCTACCGCCCATTTATTGAAAAATTAATTCTAATTAATTTTCTGGGGGATTAATTTTTACAATTTCAATTTCAGTAAGTAAAGGCCGGAACCCTTTTTTGCGGCGATAATTCTCGCGACGGCGAAATTTAAAGACAATGATTTTTTCACCCTTAAAATGAGAAAGGATTTTTGCTTCAATAGAAGCACCTACTACTTGGGGAGTTCCTACCCAAACTTTATCGTTAGATTTTAAAAATAAAACTTTATCAAATTTTACAATCTCACCCACCGCTGCTTCAATTCGGGGTACTATTAACTTTTCACCTTCTTTTACAAAATATTCAAAACCTTTAATTTCAGCAATGGCAAACATTTTTACCTTCCTTGTTGTTCCAATGGTATTGGTTTTTGTTGTATTTTTTGAATTCTTGGTTGCGAAGCTATTACTAAAGTTATGGAGGTGATCAGCATTAAGGCAGCAACCGCCGAGGTTACTTTAATCATAAAAGGAGAAATTCCCCCACCACCAAAAATAGACTCACCACCACCAAAAACTAAAGATATTCCGCCTTTTTGGGGTTGTTGCAGAAGAATAATAAATATTAATATTAAACAAATAAAAATATGCAAAATTAATAAAAACGTAAACATATGTCTTATTTTAATAAAAAATTTTTATAAATCAAGATTAACAATATAGGTGAATTCGTCTAATTTAATACTAGCACCGCCAATAAGAACACCATCAATTGATTCGGTTTTTAATAATTCCCTAATGTTTTCCTTATTGACACTTCCGCCATAAATAATGCGCACTTTTTCACTAGTTTCTTCACCATAATTATCTTTTATAAAATTACGGATAAATTGGTGAACTTCACTTGCCTGTTCGGGAGTAGCGTTTTTGCCAGTGCCGATTGCCCATATGGGTTCATAAGCGATTACCATATTTTCAATTTTTTTTATATCTTTTAAGTCAGCTTTTAATTGGCTTTCAATAATCGTTAAAGCTTTTCCTGTTTCTCTTTCTTCTAAATTTTCACCCACACAAAGAACCGGTCTTAAATTAAGACTTAAAACTTTTTTAATTTTTTTATTTATCATCTCGTCATTTTCTCCAAAATATTTTCTCCTTTCCGAATGGCCAATTATTACATACTCACAACCTAAAGCCAAAAGAAAAAGCGGAGATATTTCACCGGTGAAGGCCCCTTTATCTTCCCAATGGGTATTCTGGGCACCTAATTTTATTCCGCTATTTTTAATAATTTCCGAAACTATAAAAAGACTAGTAAAAGGTGGGAAAATAACAATTTCTTTATTTTCAATATTTTTTGTTGCTTTTAATAATTTTTCTATAAATTCTTTACTTTCTAAGTGATTAAAATTCATTTTCCAATTGCCACCAATGAAAACTTTCTTTTTTCTCATATTTTCATAAAAGTGCTTTTAGACCCGGTAACTCTTTACCTTCTAAAAATTCCAAAGTAGCACCCCCAGCCATAGAAAGAAAAGAAAATTTATCAGCCAGATTAAATTTATTTATCGCCGAAACTGTGTCCCCACCACCAGCTAAAGAGAAGGCTCCTTGGGCTGTTGCCAGAGCAATAGCTTTGGCGATTTCTCGAGTTCCGCACGCAAAAGGTTCAATTTCAAAAATTCCTAAAGGTCCACAAAAAATAATAGTTTTTGCCTCGGAAATAATTTTTATGTAATGGGCGATTGTTTGTTTGCCAATGTCAACCCCGTAATAATCCTTTCGCATTTCTTTAACTGGGGTATTATAATAATGGGCCTTTTCGGAAATTTCTGAAGCAATTAAAATATCTAAAGGTAAAACTATTTTTTTTTCTTTAACTAAGATCTCAGCTTCTTTTAAGAAATTTTCTTCATAAAGAGATTTTCCAATTTCGTAATTTAACGCTTTAAAAATAGTAAAAACCACTCCACCACCCAAAAGGATTTTATCAACTTTAGGCAAGAGGTTTCTTATTACTCCCAATTTATCTGAGATTTTAGCACCGCCAATTATCAAAACTACTGGTTTTTGAGGTTGTTCAAAAATCTTTCTTAGATTTTCAACTTCTTTCAAGAGTTGAAAGCCGGCTCCTTTTTCTTTGATAAATTGAGTAATACCCACAATGGAAGCATGGGCTCGATGGCAAGCTGAAAAAGCATCGTTTACATAAATATCTATCTCTTTAGCTAATTCTTGAGCGAAATTTAAATCGTTTTTTTCTTCTTCTTCATAAAATCTTAAATTTTCTAAAAGATAAATCTCGCCAACTTTTGCTTCGCTTTTGGCCTTTAAAACTTTTTCTCCTATACAATCATCTAAAAAATTTACTTTTTTATTTAAAAGTTTTGTTAAATGAGTAGCTATAGGTGATAAAGAAAATTCACCGGTTTTTCTTCCTTTTGGACGACCAAGATGTGAAGCAATAAAAATAGTGCACGGATAATTTAAAAGGTAATTAATAGTTTCTAAAGAAGCTTTGATCCGAGAATCATCAAGAATTTTCCCTTCTTTTAGAGGAACATTATAATCTACTCGTAAAAATATTTTTTTGTATTTTAAGTCGATATCTTTTATTGATTTCATATTTTAAATTATTTTAATTTTTGACTGACCAGACAAGCCAGATCTACCACTCGGCAAGAGTAACCCCATTCATTATCGTACCAACCATAAACCTTCACAAAATTTCCATCGATTACTTCAGTTAATGTAGCATCAAAAATACAAGAATAAGGGTTACCAATAAAATCTTGAGAAACTAATTCTTCTTCCACATACTGGAGATATTTGTGCAAATAGGTTTCACTTGCTCTTTTAAAAGCTTCGTTTACCTCTTCTTTTGTTGTTCTCTTTTCTACCTCGCAGGAAAGATCTACAATTGAAACGTTAGCTACCGGTACTCTTAGAGAAATGCCCGAAATTTTTCCTTTTAATTCTGGAAAAATAACACCTATCATTTTGGCGGCACCGGTAGAAGTGGGAATTATTGAGAGAGCACAAGCACGAGCCCGGCGAAGATCTTTATGAGGAGCATCTAAAATTTTTTGGTCATTAGTATAAGCATGAATAGTTGTCATATAGCCGTGTTTAATTTTGAAATTTTCGTGAAGGACCTTTATTAATGGTAAAAGACAGTTAGTTGTGCAAGAAGCGTTAGAAATGATGTGGTCTTTTTCTGGTTCATAATCATTTTCATTAATACCCAAGACAAAAGACTTAATTTCCTTTTCATCCTTGGGTGGAGCGGTTAAAATCACTTTTTTAGCACCGTTTTTAATATGATATTCTAATTCTTCTTTTTTCCGAAAAACTCCAGTAGCCTCAATAACAATATCAACATTTAAATTACCCCAAGGTAAATTTTTAAGCTCTTTTTCGTTAAAAACTAAAATATCTTTACCGTTGATAATTATTCGATCTTCTAACCCTTTAACTTGGTAAGGAACTTGATGATGAATTGAATCATATTTAAAAAGGTGGGCTAAAATTTTACCATTAGCAATATCGTTTATGGCTACAAACTCTAATTCTTTTCTTTCTAAACCAATTCTTAAAACTAATCGACCGATTCTTCCAAAACCGTTTATCGCTACTTTTGCCATATTTATCCTCCTTTATAGTAATCTTTTATTATAAAGAAACTTGAAAAAAAATCAAGTTTTTAGTATTCTATTTAACTATGAAGGTAATTCTTGCGGGTTATAACGTAGATATTAAGATTCTGAAAAAGATTTCTGAAAAATATAAAAAATTTTTGACTCCAGAAACTTTTTCTTGTGCCTATGCCCGTATTAGTCGTTACGATTTATCTGTTGACAAATTGAGAGAAAAGGCTTTAAAAGAGATTAAAAAAGCAAGAGAAACAAACAAAAGAATTATTTTTGAAATGGGACATTCTTCGGTTGCTGAGCACGCCGTTTTCAATATCGATATTATTAAAATATCTCGTTTGGCGGTTGAGGAAGTTGAACATTTTCGTTTGGCTTCTTATACAGAAAAATCACAAAGATATGTGAAACTAAAAGAAGGTTTTTTTATCCCGCCAGAAATAAAAAATAGTAAAATAGAAGAAAGATACAAAAAAATTGTAAAAAAATTATTTTTTACTTATGAAAATTTTATAAAAAAGGGAATACCAAAGGAAGATGCTCGTTATCTTTTGCCTTTAGCTACTTATACCCAATTAGGTATGACAGTAAATGCTCGCACTTTAGAATACATGCTAAGAAAATTTGCTGCTTCTTATCTGTTAGAAATAAAAGAATTGGGGAGAAAAATTTTTAACAAAGTAAAAAGAGTTGCTCCTTCCCTTTTGCGGTATTATTTACCAACTGATTATGAAATAAAAACCAAAGAAGAATTAAAAAATCTTTCGCAAAAATTTTCTTATTTTATTTCTGAAAAAAAAGAAAAGGAAAATGTGAAATTAATAGCTCATTATAATAATGATTTAATCCCTAAAGCAATTTTGTATCCTTATTTTTCTAATTCTTTTCCTAAAAATTGGCAATTAAAAGAAGAGGAAAAATTTACTATCATTAAAAAAAGCTTAGAGTACTTAGAATTTTATGATACAGTTTTAAGAGAATTTGAATTAGGATTTTTAGTTTTTGAAGTTATTCTCAGTGCGGCTGCTTTTGCTCAATTAAAAAGACATCGTTTAATAACGCTAATAACCCAGCCTTACAATTTGGATTTAAAATTTACTATTCCACCAACAATAATTGAAAAAAATTTAGAAAAGGAATTTCGAGAAGCGTTAGCTGAAGTTGAAGAATTTTATGTTCTTTTAAGGGATAAATTAGGTCCTTATAACGCTCAATATATCCTTACCAATGCCCATCGACGAAGAGTGTTGGTAGGAATAAATCCTCGGGAGCTTTATCATTTTTCTCGTTTAAGAGAAGATAAAGATGCCCAATGGGAGATAAAAATAATTGCCCAGAAAATGAGCCAATTGGCAAAAGAAAAAATGCCGGAAGTATTTCTTCTTCTCGGCGGTAAAGATAAATATCCCGAAATATATTTTTCGGTTTATCAAAAATATCCCAAATTTTTTCCTAAGTAATATTTGAATAAATAAAAACATAATAAAAAATTATTTGATTTGTCCCCAAATTTTAAAATTGACCAATTTAATTCTTTTGAATATAATATAAAATGAAAATAAAATTAGGGAAGAGATTTCTGATTGTTTATTTTATTCTTATTTTTTTAATATTAACTGCTATTTTTTTTGTTATTTCTTCTTTTCTTTTTAAGAAGTTAGAAGAAGAAATAACTTTACGTTCACGCATTTTCGCTAAGTACATGTCGAAAGTTCAAGAAGAAAATTTGGAAAGCAGCTCCTATGAATTAGACATAATTTTTTAAGAAGTTAGAAGAAGAAATAACTTTACGTTCACGCATTTTCGCTAAGTACATGTCGAAAGTTCAAGAAGAAAATTTGGAAAGCAGCTCCTATGAATTAGACATAATTTTTGAAGAGGTGATTAAAAAAATTGATTTTCCTGTTATTGTGATTGATGATAAAGGTGAAATTATTGCTTATCGGAATGTTAGTAAAAATTTAACTAAAGAAATGTTAAAAAGGAAACTAGAGCAATTAAAAAAAGAAAAACCGCCAATTCCTATTTTGGTTAATATTGGTGATACTACTAAATTTTTGGGTGAAATTTATTATGGTCTTTCGCCAACAGCTAGATTTGTTCGTTTTTATCCTTATTATCAAATTTTGATTTTAGTTTTATTTATATTTTTGGGAATTTGGGCAATTTTTATTTATAAAAAAAGAGAAGAAGAAAAATTATGGACTTTTTTAGCAAAAGAGACTGCTCACCAGATGGCAACACCCCTTTCTTCACTGATTGGATGGCTTTTGGCAGTTAAAGATAAAATTGAAGAAAAATATTATGAAGAGATGATCTTAGATATTCAAAAAATGGAAACGGTTTTGGAAAGATTCTCGCGTATTGGTTTGCCGCCAAAATTGAAGAATTTACCAATAAAAGAAATTATTGAAAAAGTTTGCGAACATTTTAAAAGAAGATTACCGCCAAATATTCAATTGGTTTTAGATTTAAAAACCGATCCTTTATTACCTTTAGATGAAGTACTTTTTAGTTGGAGTTTAGAAAATCTTCTTAAAAACAGTGTGGATGCTATTGGTTCTAATCCGGGTCGGATTGAAATCAAAGAGAATATTAATAGTCGAAATTATGAAGTTCAGATTATTGATAATGGCGAAGGAATCGATAAAAAAATTAGAGGTAGAATTTTCAAAGCAGGTGTTACCACTAAAAAATATGGTTGGGGCATTGGTTTATCGTTAGCCAAAAGAATTATTGAGGAATATCACTGCGGAAAATTATTATTAAGAGAATCAAAGAAAGGAAAAACAGTTTTTTCCATTATTTTAAAGAAAAAATGAAAATCCTTTGGATTGATGATGAAATTGAGCTTTTAAAACCTTTTATCTATTTTCTTAAAGAAAAAGGGTACGAAATAAAAGAAGTGAATAATGGCATTGAAGGTTTAAATAAAATAAAAGAAGAAAATTTTGATTTAGTCTTTTTAGACGAAATGATGCCCGGTTTAGATGGTTTGGAAATTGCTCGGAAGATAAAAAATTATGATCCCAATATTTTTGTAGTGATGGTTACAAAAGTAAGCGACGAAGATTTCATTGATGAAGCCTATGCCAATTTGGTTGATGATTTTATCCTTAAACCTTTAAACCCAGTCCAGATTTTGGCCGTAATTAAAAGGTTATTAGAAAAAAAAGAAATTTTTAAAGAAAGCTTAGTGCGTGAGTATTTAAAAATTCTTTCCGGAACGAAAGATTTTGAAACTTTTGAAGAATGGTGTGATTTTTATCAGCAATTGATAAAATGGCGAGAATATCTTAACCGATTTTCTTTAAATGATTTAAAAGAAAGTTACGAAGATATTTTAAAAGAGGGTAATGAAAATTTTGCTGTCTTTATTGAGGAGAATTATTGTGATTGGTTAAGAAATAAAAAAGGGCCAATACTTTCTCACCAATTTTTTGAAAATTTTGTTAAGCCCCATTTGGATAAACTACCTTTATACTGGATAATTTTTGATTCGCTACGGCTTGATCAGTGGTATTTTCTTTATAACATTTTAAAAGAGCATTTTTTAATAAAACAGAATTTTTATTGTTCGATTCTTCCTTCAGCAACACCTTATGCTCGTAATGCTTTGTTAAGCGGTTTAACACCGAAAAAAATTTTTGAATATTATCCAGAATATTGGGTATTTAGTGATGTTGGGCAAAATCGCTACGAAGAGCAGCTTTTTCAAAAACTCTTAGCTAAAGAAAGAATTTCTTTGAAATATTTTTATTTAAAAATTCTCAAGATGGAAGACCTAATTGAGAAATTTGACTATCTTCTAAAGCCTGACGTTGGAATTGTGATAATCATCATAAATTTTTTAGATTTTCTTATCCATTCAGCTCGGGAAACCTTGTTTATTAAAGAAATTGCTGAAAATGAAGATTCTTTGTTAGAATTTACTAAAATCTGGTTTAACTCTTCTTTAATTTTTCAATTTTTAAAAAAACTTAAAGAGAACCAAAGAAAAATAATTATTACTTCTGATCACGGATTTATTAAAGTGAAAAGGCCGACAATTATTTATGGGGGGCGAGAGATTTCACCTAATCTTCGTTACAAATCAGGTGGTGGAATAACCATTGATAAAAAAGCTGCCTGGCTTTTAGAACCGAAGGAGTTAGAATTGCCACAAGAATTTTTAGGTGAAAAATACGCTATTTGTAAAAGCGATTATTATTTTATTTATCCTACCAAACCCAAAGAATATGAAAAAATTTATAAATTGACTTATCAACATGGAGGTATTTCGCTTCAGGAAATGATTTTGCCGGTAGGAATTTTATATCCCCTTGATTAAATTTATAAATTTATTTATAATAAATTTAATGCCTGAATTTACTTTTTTAGAAATTTTAAAAAAAGAACATTTTTTGATTGAAAGGGCGTTACGAACTATGACTCTTTTGATAATCAAAGACCAGTATTTAGAAAGAGAATTTCAATTGGTTTACCAGATAATAAAAGATTTTGTAGAAGATAATCATTGTGCCAAAGAAGAAGAGATTTTATTTCCATTAATAAGAGAGTACGAAATTGATGCCCAATTGGTAATGGTTAATGAGCCAGAAAAAAGAAAAGAAATTATTGAAACTTTGGAAAAAGGATTAAAAGAGTTGGATAAAGATAAATTTTTGGTAGGTTTACAAGATTTTATAGAAATTTTTGCCCGTCATATTTTTAAAGAAGAGGGTCTTATTTTTCCTGCCTGTGAAGCTCTTTTACCATCAGATATTAATGAAAAAATTGTTAAAGATTTTAAAGAATATGAAAGAGATAACAGGGGTTATGATTATTTTCTAAAAATTGTTGAAGATTTAGAAAAGATTATTTTCTAAAATGGTCCAAAACAATTATATTTTTATTAAAGGTGCTCGGGAACATAATTTGAAAAATCTTACTTTGAAAATTCCCCGTAACAAAATGGTAGTAATTACAGGGATTTCTGGTTCAGGGAAATCTTCTTTGGCTTTTGATACTATTTATGCTGAAGGTCAGAGAAGGTATATTGAATCGCTCTCTTCTTACGCTCGGCAGTTTTTAGGGGTATTAGAAAAACCAGATGTTGATTATATCGAAGGACTTTCGCCCGCAATTGCTATTGAGCAGCGAACAGCAGCTAAAAATCCTCGTTCAACCGTTGGTACCGTGACGGAAATTTATGATTATTTACGGGTTCTTTTTGCTCGTCTAGGAAAACCTTTTTGCCCATATTGTAATAAAGAAATTGCTTCTCAAACATTAGATCAAATAATCGATCAAATCTCTTCTTATCCGGAAAATACTAAATTAGTAATATTGGCACCTGTTGTTAGGGGAAGAAAAGGGGAATATCAAAATCTTTTGGAAAAAATAAAAAAAAGGGGTTTTTTAAGGGTAAGAGTGGATGGAAAAATTTATGAGATTTCGGAAGTTAAAAATTTAGAAAAATATAAAAAACATAATATTGAAATTCTTATCGATCGATTAGTTTTATTAGAAGAAAATAAAAAACGATTGGCTGATTCGGTAGAATTAGCATTAAAAGAGGGGCAAGGTTTATGTGTAGTGATTTTTGATGAGAAGGAGGAAAAAATTTTTTCTGAAAAGTTCGCCTGTGTCGATTGTGGTTTTTCTTATGAAGAAATTTCTCCCCGGCTTTTTTCTTTTAATTCACCTTACGGTGCTTGTTCAGCATGTCACGGCTTAGGGACAAAAATGGAAATTGATCCTGAAAGATTAATTGTTGATCCAAAGCTTTCTATTAATGAAGGAGTAATTGAAGTTTGGGGGGAGCCCAAAGGTCGTTGGTTTACTTCAGTTTTAAAAGCTTTGGCAAAAAATTATGGTTTTTCTTTAAATACTCCATGGGAAAAACTACCCAAGAAGGTGAAGGAGATAATTCTGTATGGTAGTAATGAAGAAATTTTGGTGGAACACGAAAGATGGGACGGTACTCACTATAAATTTTATGAAGAGTTTGAAGGGGTCATTCCCCATTTAATGCGAATTTATCAAACCACCGAATCAGAAAGTACCCGGGAATGGATTGAGAGGTATATGTCAATTTTACCTTGTCCCGAATGCGGTGGAGCACGCCTTAAAAAAGAGGCGCTCTCTGTTAAAATTAACGGGTATTCTATTTATGACATTTGTAGATTATCTATTAGAGAATGTTATCAATTTTTTGATAATCTAAAATTAAATGAACAAGAAAAAAAGATTGCTCAGGAATTAATTAATGAAATCAAAAAAAGATTAAACTTTTTAATTGAAGTAGGTGTTGATTATTTAACTTTAGAAAGAAGAACCGATACCTTAGGAGGCGGCGAAGAACAACGTGTAAGATTAGCAACCCAGATTGGATCAGGTTTAGTTGGCGTAACTTATATTTTAGATGAACCCAGTATTGGCTTACATATGCGAGATAACCATAAGCTAATTCAGACGTTATTAAGATTAAGAGATTTAGGAAATACAGTTATAGTGGTAGAACATGATCGAGATACAATTTTAGCTAGCGACTATGTAATTGATTTAGGTCCGGGAGCTGGAGAAAAAGGTGGATATATTGTGGCTACTGGCACACCGGAAGAAATTATGAATAATCCCAATTCCTTAACTGGTGCCTATTTAAGTGGTAAGAAAGAAATTCCTTTACCTGAAAAGAGAAGAAAAGGAAACGGCAAGTTTTTGATCGTGAAAGGTTGTTCGGAAAATAATTTGAAAAATATTGATATTACAATTCCTTTAGGCATGTTTGTCTGTCTTACTGGTGTTTCCGGTTCAGGAAAAAGTACTTTTATGAATGATATCCTTTACAAAGCCTTAGCCGAAAAATTTTATGGTTCAAGAGAAAAACCCGGCAAATTTAAAGAAATTATTGGTTGGGAAGAAATTGATAAAGTGGTAAATATCGATCAGTCACCTATTGGTCGAACCCCTCGGTCTAATCCCGCAACTTATACTAACGTTTTTACGCCAATAAGAGAACTTTTTGCTCAAACCAAAGAAGCCAAGATGAGAGGTTATTCTCCAGGAAGATTTTCTTTTAATGTTCGCGGTGGCCGTTGTGAAAACTGTGGTGGCGATGGAATTAAAAAAATTGAAATGCATTTTTTGCCGGATGTATATGTAACTTGTGAAGTTTGTAAAGGGAAAAGATATAATCGGGAAACTTTAGAAATAAAATATAAAGGGAAAAATATTTATGATGTTTTGGAAATGACTGTAAATGAAGCTTTAGAATTTTTCTATAATATTCCAGCAATAAGAAGAAAATTAGAGATGTTGCGAGACGTAGGATTAGGTTACATAAAATTAGGGCAGCCAGCCACTACTTTGTCTGGTGGTGAAGCCCAAAGGGTTAAATTAGCAAGAGAATTATCAAAAATTGGTACCGGAAAAACTTTATATCTATTAGATGAACCAACTACGGGTCTTCATTTTGAAGATATTCGATTATTGTTAATTGTTCTTAATCGGTTGGTAGATAAAGGTAACACAGTACTTGTTATTGAGCATAATTTGGATGTGATAAAATGTGCTGATTGGATAATCGATTTAGGACCGGAAGGAGGTGAAAAAGGTGGTTATATTGTTGCTTGTGGTACGCCCGAGGATATTGCTCGCTGTGAAAAATCCTATACTGGAAAATTTTTAAGAGAAGTATTAAGAAGACACGGAATTCAATTCTAAATTTTTCTCACAAATTCGTTCAATTTTTTGGGCTTTATAAGTAGCGGAATCAATTTCAATGATTACACCTTCTACTTTTAAATTACTATTTGCGGGGTTAAGACGATAATTGATTCCGTAAAGTAATCTTTTTAAAGAGTCTTCGACCTCCATACCTAAAATGGAATCATGGGCACCGCACATCCCCACATCAGTTATATAAGCAGTACCCTTGGGCAAAATTTGTTCATCGGCCGTAGGAATATGGGTATGAGTTCCTAAGACAGCACTTACTCTTCCATCCAAAAAATATCCCATAGCTTTTTTTTCAGCAGTTGCTTCTGCGTGAAAATCAACAACAATAATTTTTTTATCGTTAATTTTAATTAATTCTTCATCAATTCGACGAAAGGGGCAGTCTACCGGTTTCATAAAAACTCGGCCAATAAGATTTATGATAACAACTAACTGATTATTTTTTTCTAAGATGTATAATCCTTTTCCCGGAGCTCCTGGTGGATAATTGAGCGGTCGAATAACCCGGTTTTCCTTTTCTAAATAATTAATAATTTCTTTACGGTCAAAAGCGTGATCACCGAGGGTAATGCAGTCTATCCCCAGAGATAAAAAATCTTGCGCAATTTGGGGGGTAATTCCAAATCCGCCAGCGGCATTTTCACCATTCACAATGATAACATCGGGTTGGTATCTTTTTTTTAAAAACTTTACCCCTTTAACTAATGCCTTCCTTCCGGATTCTCCGCAGACATCGCCCAAAAAAAGAATTTTATAACTCATAAATTAAATTTATTTTAATTTCTCCTAACAGGTTTAGTTCGTTTCTTATTTTTTGTTGTAAACTTTTTATTAAAAATTGACTTTCCTTTTCATCTAACTCGTTGGTCTTCAGCAACACTCGGATTTCTCTACCTAATTGAAAAGCATAGGCTTTTTTCACTAATTGGTCTTCTTCACAGAGTTCTTCAATTTTAATTAATTTTTTAAAAATTTCATCAAATTCAATTGCTCTACCGGCACCGTAAATATGAGAGATAAAATTAGCTAAGGAAACAACATAACATTCGGGATAAGGAAAGTTATTAGTTTGGTGATGATGGGCAATTGCTTCAATTACAATATTACTTTCTCCAAATTTTTTTACGAAATTAGCGCCGATTATCTGATGGGGTAAGTTTTCTTGATTAGGAAGGATTTTGCCAATGTCATGTAAAACACCTGCTCGGATTACATTGAGAGGATTAACTTCTAAATTTATTGCTAAATTTTTCCCAATAACGGCTACTTCTTTAGAATGGGATAAAAGATTTTGTCCATAGGTAACAAAAAAATTCATTTCACCAATAGCTTTTATAAGTTCTGGGGCGAAATTTCCAATACCTAGTTCTTCACAAGTTGTTAAACCAATTTGAAAACTTTTTTCTTCAAAATCCTTTAATACTTTTTGGTAAGCTTTTTCAATAATTCCGGTAGAAATTTCTTTTTCGTTTATTATTTCTTTTATCAGTGATTCTGCAAGGACTCTCCTTTTGGGATGAAAAGAAAAGATGTATATTTTTTGCGGTGTATCATCAATTATAATCTCGGCACCAGTAAGATTCTCAATTAAATGAATATTCCTTCCTTTTCGACCGATTAATTTCCCCTTTAATTCGTCATTAGGAATTGCTAAAAAAGAAACTGAATGTTCTTTGGCAACAGTAAAAGCTACTTTTTGACAGGCTTCCAAAATTATTTTTTGGGCGATGATTTGGGTTTCATTTTTTGCTTTTTCTTTGATTTTTTTTAATTCTTCAAAGTGTTCGTTCCAAACTTCTTTTTCTAAACTTCTTTTTAACTCTTCTTTTATCTCTTCAATCTTTAAATTAGGAATTTTGGCAATTCGGGTGTGGTATTCATTTATTAATTTATCTAAATATTCAATTTTTATTCTATAAATCTTTTCGGTTGTTAGAAGTTCATTTTCTTTTTTTTGAATTTGTGATAAATAAGAATGATACTCTTTTTCTTTTTGTCTATAAGTATCAGCAAGTTTTTCTAATTCTGTGCTTTTTTCTTTTAGTTTTTCTTCATATTCTTGTAAAATTTTAGTTTTTTCTTTTTCTAGTTCTTTTTTTAAATCTTCAATTAATTTTAATTTTTCTTTTTCGTTTTCTTCTTTGATTTTTTTTTGATACTCATTAAACTTTCTAACTTCTTCTTCATATTTTTTTTGCCAAAAATTTTTGGTAACTAAGTAAGTGATTAAAAAACATAAAAACAATAGTAAAAGCCCATAAACAACAAACATCGCTTCTCCTTTTTTAAAACTTAAGGCTCCCCGTAGTATCGTGTTGGTGATGGTCTCTGAACCCTAAAAGAACTATGGCGTCCTGAGGTGGGTCCTATCTTTGGAGGTCACCCTCCCGATAGTAAGCACCATCGGACATCCATTATTTAGGTGTTGGCTCAAGACCATTTTTACCAATCACGAATACTACCGGGAGCCTTTATTATTTACCAATTTTTCAATGAGCATGTCTAATTTTTCTTTTAAAAAATTTTCCTGTTTTTCTCGACTATCTAACAGTTCCTCAATAAGATTAAGAGAACCAAAAAGAATTAACTCACCAAAATCTAAATAAGGAAATTTTTCTTTAAATTCTTTTACTTTATTCTCTAAAAGACCAAATAACTTTTTTAAATATTCTTCGTCGCGGTCACTTTTTACCTCATAAGTTCGTCCCAAAAATTTGATTTGGAAACTATTCATATTTTAAGTTTACCGAAACTTTTCAATTTTTCAATAAGAAACTTTACTTTTTTCAAGCTTTTTTCTATCTTTTCTTGGTAATGAGTCAATTCTTTTTTTAAAGTGTCATTTTCTTCTTTTAAAGATTTATTCTCCTTTAAAATTTTTTCTATCAATTCTTCCAAAGTTTTTAATCGTTTTTCAATTTCGTTCATTTTTTTCTTAATTCGGCAGAGAAATTTTTTTCAACCGCCTTAATGATTTTTAATAGCAGGTCTTCTAATTCTTCTTTAGTGTAAGGAGAATCTTTAGGTTGAAAGGTAAGTCGGATACCTAAATTTCTTTTTCCTTCAGGTAAAGGTTTTCCGGAAAAGGAGTCAAAAATAGTAATTTCTTTTATAAAAGAGGTAAAGTTTTTTTTAATAAAATTGACTATATCTTGAACATAAGTCTCTTCATCGATGAGAAAGGCTAAATCCCGATGAACTGGTAAAAGCAAAGGTAAAGGTTGGTAAATCTTTTCTTTTGGTAAACAATAGTAAATTTCTTCTAAAGCTAATTGGCAATAGAAGACCTCGCCTTCAATTTTGTATAAAGAAAGTAAATCTTCCTTTACCTTTCCTAAACAACCAAGTTCTTTGTTTTGATAAATAATTGTGGTAGAAGTAGAAGGAGAAAAATAAGGAAAAAATTTTTGCTGATAATTAATTTCGGGAATATCTAAAAAAGTAAAAAATTCTTCCACAATGCCTTTTAAATCGAAATAATCTACCTTTTGGGGTTTGACATCAAAATTGATTGGTTGATTATTTCCAGTGAGAGCAATTGCCAAGACATATTTTTCTTTTCTATAAACTTTGCCAATTTCAAAGATTCTTAGGTCTTTATTGTTAAAAGCGAGATTATAAGCAATAACATTTAAAAAGGAGTGAATAAGATTATCTCTCAGTAACGCCAATCTTTCGTTTAATGGATTTACCAATCGGATTCCTTCGTTGGTGTATTCGGGCAAGAAACTTAAAGTTATAATTTCGAATAAACCGCGAGAGACTAAAAAATTGCGCAACCGATTTAAAAAGAGGGTGAAAGGTTTAAGTTCACCAATCGTTTTTAAACGGAGACAAAAAGGTGAGGCAAAATTTTCGTAACCATAATAACGGGCAATCTCTTCAACCAAGTCTATTGGTAGTTTTAAATCGTAACGCCAGCTTGGTGGCTGATAAACAATTTCCCTTTCGTTGACATTAATAATTTCTCCGCCCAACCTCTTAAGAATGTTTATGATATACTCTCTTTCGAAGGTGATGCCTAAAATTCTTTCGGGATAATTTAAAGGTAAGGCGATCGATTCTTTTTTAATCTCTTTACTGACAATTTTTCTTTCTTTCACAATTTTTCCTTCTCCCCATTGAGCAATAAGGTTAGCAGCATAGTTAGCAAAAAATTTTAAATTTTCGTAATCAATTCCCAATTCAAACCGCCGGGCGGCTTCTGTTCGTAACTTCAAAAAATTTATACTTTCCCTTATTGCCTGGCAAGAAAAAAAAGCACTTTCTAAGAGAACTTCTTGGGTGTTTTCAATGATTTCGGTATTTTGTCCACCGATAATCCCAGCAATAGCAATCACTCTTTTGCTATCGCTAATACAAAGTACTTTTTCAGAAAGTTCTCTTTCTACACCGTCAATAGTTTTTAGCTTTTCTCCTCTTTTTCCTTGACGAATATAAATTTTATTTCCAAAAATTCTTTTTAAATCAAAAGGGTGAGTAGGTTGGCCAAATTGAATAAGGGTGTAATTAGAAGCATCAACGATATTATTTATCGGTCTTAAACCAGAAAGAAAAAGTCGCCATTGATAGAAAAGGGGAGAAGGTTTTACTTTTAAATTAATAATTTTGGTGGCAATATAAATTGGACATCTTTCTTGGTCCTCAACAATAATTTCTAATTCATTTTTTTCATCAATTTCTAATTGGTTTTCTAATTTAGGTAAATTTAAATTTCTTTCGGTGAAAAAAGCAACTTCGCGAGCCAAACCAAATACCGAAAGCAAATCGGCACGATTAGGAGTTATTTCCACCTCTAAAAAAAGATTATCAAGACAATTAAAAACCTCTTTTCCTTCAGAAAATTCATCAAAAATTAGACAATCTTCATAAGGAAAATTTAAATCACTACCTTTTAATATCTTTTTCTGTTCAGGATGATAACCAATTTTTTGACCTATGGCTGCAGCAATATTTTCGGTGACAATAAATTTTTCATTAGCTAATTTTAAAATTGTTTTTCCCTTTTCTTTTTCAATAATTGTGGCGATTTTAAATCCTGAAAAGTCTTTTAGATAATCATAATAATTTACGATACCAATACCTTTTTTAGTTAATAACTCCAAAAGTTCTTCTTCTTTTATTTTTGGTTCCAAAAATTCATTTAACCAATTTATCGTAAGTCTCATTTCTTAATAAAGATAACGATTTTTAATCAAAAGTCAAGAAAAAAACAAAAATTTTATCTTTTTGACTTTAATAAATTTAAGATTATAATTTTGAAAAAGGAGTTTAAAAATGAGGATTGATTTTTTTACATCAGAATCGGTTACTGAAGGACATCCGGATAAAATTTGTGACCAGATTTCCGATGCCGTTTTGGACGAAATATTAAAACAAGATGAGTATGCTCGAGTAGCTTGTGAAACTTTCGTTACGGTTGGTTTAGTAATTGTTGGTGGCGAAATTACTACCAAAGGTTGGGTGGATTTACAGAAAGTCGTGAGGGGTCTTTTAAAAGAGATTGGCTATACTGATACTCGTTACGGACTTTCGGCAGATAATTGTGCCATATTAAATGCTATTGGTACCCAATCACCCGATATTGCAATTGGTGTTGACCGGGGAGGTGCTGGTGACCAGGGATTAATGATTGGCTATGCTACAAAAGAAACAAAAGAATTGATGCCTTTACCTATTATGCTTGCTCATAGATTAACCAGAAGATTAGCTGAAGTAAGAAAGAAAAAGATTTTACCTTATTTAGGACCGGATGGAAAATCACAGGTAACCGTGGAGTATCGGGACGGAAAACCAGTAAGAGTTGATAGCGTGGTTATTGCTGCTCAGCATACAGAAGAAGTTTTGGATAAAACTGGTGAGAAAATGAGTCAAGAAGCAAAAGAAGAAATTATTGAAAAAGTAGTGAAAGCAGTTATTCCGGAAGAATATCTTGATAAAAATACCAAATTTTATGTAAACGAGACTGGAAAATTTATTATCGGCGGCCCCCAATCGGATACCGGTATGACTGGTAGAAAAATTATTGTTGATACTTATGGCGGTAAAGTAAGGCATGGTGGCGGGGCCTTTTCCGGAAAAGACCCAACAAAAGTTGACCGGAGTGCTTCTTATATGACAAGATATGTGGCTAAAAATCTTGTTGCCAGTGGTGTCTGCGATGAGGTAGAAATAAGCGTAGCTTATGTAATTGGTCGTCCTGACCCGCTTCATATCAGTTTGAACACTTTTAATACCGGTAAAGTAAAAGATGAAATATTATTACAACTGGTTAAAGAGTTGTTTGATTTTACTCCAAAAGGAATGATTGAACACTTAAAATTGCGGAGACCAATATATCTACCCACTGCTTGTTACGGCCATTTTGGTCGCGAAGAAGAGACCTTTACTTGGGAAAAATTAGATATGGTAGAAGAGATTAGAAGAAAATTAGGGATATAATGGGAAAATATCACATTAAAGATTTAAAGCTGGCTTCGCTTGGTAAAAAAAGAATTGAGTGGGCGCAAAGATTCATGCCGGTTTTAAAGCTTATTGGCGAAAGATTTGAAAAAGAAAAACCATTAAAAGGAATAAAAATTTCTGCCTGTTTGCATATCACTACTGAGACAGCTAACTTGCTTTTAACTTTAAAAAGGGGAGGAGCCATTGTTAAAGTTTGTGCTTCTAATCCGCTTTCTACCCAAGATGATGTGGCAGCAGCAATTGTTAAAGAAATGGGTATTTCGGTTTTTGCTATAAAAGGTGAAGATAGAAAAACTTATTATCAACATATTAATGAAGTTTTAAATCAAAAACCTAATATCACTATTGATGATGGAGCTGATTTGGTTTCTACTTTACACCAAGAAAGAGAAGAATTAGTCGGCGAAATAATTGGTGGCACTGAAGAAACAACCACCGGTGTTATTCGTTTAAAAAATATGGAAAAGAAAAAAGTGTTGAGATATCCAATTATTGCGGTGAATGATTCTCAGACAAAATATCTTTTTGATAATCGTTATGGTACTGGTCAATCAACAATTGACGGAATTTTAAGGGCAACCAATTTTCTTTTCGCGGGTACTACCGTTGTTGTTTGTGGTTACGGAATGTGTGGCAAAGGTTTGGCATCAAGGGCAAAAGGCATGGGGGCAAAAGTAGTTATTTGCGAAGTTGACCCGATAAAAGCCTTGGAAGCCAAAATGGACGGTTACGATGTTATGCGATTAGCAGAGGCAGCGAAAATTGGTGACCTATTTATAACTGTGACCGGTAATATTAATGTGATTACTAAAAAACATTTTCTTTTAATGAAAGATGGAGCAATTTTGTGTAATGCTGGACATTTTGATTGTGAAATTGATAAAAAATCACTGAATGAATTGGCAATAAGAAAAAGAAAAATAAGAGAAAATTGTGAAGAATACTTATTAAAAAATAAAAGAAGAATTTATTTACTTGCTGAAGGTCGTTTAGTAAATCTTTCGGCTGCCGAAGGCCATCCTTCAGCAGTAATGGATCTATCTTTTGCTAATCAAGCCTTAGCTTGTGAATATTTAATTAAAAATAAAGGTAAATTGGAAAATAAAGTGTATAAATTGCCTTTAGAAATTGACAAAGAGATAGCTTTTTTAAAATTAAAATCATTTGGAATAAAGATTGATAATTTAACAAAAGAACAAAAAATTTATCTTTCCTCTTGGCAATTAGGAACATAATTATATAAAGTACGGTTAAGAAAAATTTAAGAATTTAAAAAAACATCCTCTCAAGACCCCAATCATCCAGGGGATGCCTACTTTTTCTATATTTTAAAATCGCTTTTAATTAAAATTGAAAAACCATTCTTTTAAAATTAAATTTTTCCGTTCTTTTCCCTATTTATAAACTCATTTTTTTTCTATTTAAAAATTCCCTTCTTTGTGAGAATGCTCTTCCCATTTAAAACCCACCTTTTACTACCACTCTTTGGCTCGGTTTTTTACGCACTTCTTATAATATTGTAAATTATACACTTTTTGGTATAAAAAAATCAAGATAAAAAGGCTAAATTAAGATTTTATATAAATAGGGATTTGAATAAGGTTATAGAGGAATTTTTCTTTAAAATAGAAGAGGGTTCTGTAGGTTAAGACTTCCACGGTTAAATAATAAAGACCGGTTTTTTCTAATTTTATTTTAAGAAAAAAGAAATCATTATTTTTATCAAAAAGAAATCTTTTATCTTGATAATGAAGAAATACTAATCCTTCGTTTAAGGTATCTTTTAATTTAATTTTGATAGTTATTGAATCATTGATTGAAAAATTAGGCACTTTCTCTGTCGAAAAGGTTTTGCTAAAAACACCTGTATCAAATTGATTTTCGTTAAGATAAATTAAATCAAATTTTGGTGCGCTATCTAAATTGGGGTAATAAAAATTAGCAAAGGAAATTTGATGAAATTGATAATTTTGATTAAGCTTTTTTAAAATAAATTTTTTATGAAGATATATTGGATAAATTTTTTCATACTCTTTTTTTTGAAAAATTTTTTTAATACTATCTACTTTTAAACTTTCGTTAAAAAATATCTGCCAAAGAGAATCATAGAGAATGATAGCAATAACGTGACGAATAGAATCTGTATAATCAACTTCACAGAAAGTATCTTTATCTTTTATAAAAAATTTTAAATTAAAAAAAGAAAAGGTATCATAAGTTAATCGGTAAAAACTGTAAATATGGGCTATCTTTTCAAAGATCTTTTGGTTTTTAGCTAAAGTATCGCAAGAAAAAATGGGAGAGGAATAAGAAAAATCGGTTGGTTTTCTTTCCAAAAAAGAATAGATAGAAAAAATATTTTTATTATCTTTTATAAATTGATTAACCAATTCTTCATCTCTTTCCCAAAGATTTCTTTTTTGGCAGAAAAGAAAAAGTATTAAAAGAAATAAATATTTTTTCATAATAAATAAAAAAGGGAGGCAGAAAAAATCTGCCTCCCTTTCCTTTTTCTGAGATTAATTAGTAATTATCAGTTTATAGCTTTCAGAAGAATTAGCAGTTCTCACCACTAAGAAATAGATACCGCTTTTTAAGTTCTTAGGAATTCTCAATTGATAATAATGAGCACCTGAAGAAAATTCTTTATTAAATAGTACTTTTCCAGTGATATCGGTAAGAGAAATATTAAGAGAGGTTTTAGTATTTAAACCTAAGGATAAATAGTTTCGGTTTATGATTGGATTGGGATAAATTTTCAGACTGAATAGTTTATTGTTATTTCCTTCAGCGATTCCGGTTTCTAAATATTGTCTCGGAACTTGATGAACAACCACCGGGTTAGTGGTCATTGGCCCTTCACCTTGAATATAAAATCCAGCTGTTAAATCTACTAAATAAGTTATCCAACAATAATCATCAACAATTGGTGCTAAGAATGGAAATCTTTTTGATGTTTGGTCAGGTTCGGTAATTCTTTTTGGAGGAGCCCAAGTGAGTCCGCCATCGGTGGAAGCAGTTCCCCAAATGTCGGCTCTTAATCTTTCGGTTGTGGGTTCGTAATTAACAGGATCAAATTGTTCCCAAACAACATAAAGGTTTCCGTTTTCCGGATTTTGACCAATGGAAGGTCGACAGGCAAAGGTTGCATTGTAACCTACTGTAGCTGCTAATGTTTCCGGCATAATTCGGCAAATCCTTGTTAATTCAGGATTTCTTCCGGGAACATAATGCCACATTTCTACCGGAATAATTCTACCTGTATCTCTGATGCTCGGTGTAAAACAGAGCACAAAGTTTGGTCTGTCGTCTCTATCAAAGAAACCACCAACTGAAGGAATCCAAAGTTCTGGTAAAGTTTCGCTACCCGGGGTAAAAATTGGTGGGATTGGGAAGGGGATTACATCACTCCAAGTTTCGCCACCATCAGTAGAAATTCGATAGGCACCGCTATCTGGCCCAGTACCATCCCATTCAGTCCAGAAGATAACTACTTTATCACTCCTTTTAGAAGCAAAAATTCCTTGGGCATTACCTAAAGGAGCAATCGGTTCACCAGGTTGCGGAGCAATCAATCTGGGTTCTTCCGGATTGCACCAATCTCTTATTCGGATGTAAAAAAGTCTTTCCCGAGCACCACCCGGGTCATCTTCTACTGCTGCTACATGAATCCAACCGTTAGCAGTTATTGCAATTGGTGGCCAAAGATAACCTTCTTGACAATCACAATAATCAAATATTCCTTGTCCCGGAGCGACATCCTTAGCAATTCGCGGAATAAGTCGTTGGGTTCCAGCAACATGACCAACAATATACTCAATTCCGTCCATCGGATTAACATCTAAATTGCCAAAACCAGCCCTTGCATTTAAAGCATCAATGCCATCTTGACCAAATGCCCATTGATGGGTAGTTTTGTCATAGAAATTATATCTCATATTTCTATCAGGAAAAGGATTAGCTTGGAGAGAAGTCATGCCGGTCACGTGCACACCTCGCATATCATTATAAATTGTTTGCCAAGGATGACTATTGAATTGCCAATCATAGGTAGTAAAGAAAACAGTATCAACCCTTCCTACCGGTTGAGAAGTTGTTACTTCCTGTTCTTTTTTAATTGTCGGCAATTTGGCTTTTGGAGCGGTGTTGTTCTGAATTTCTGGAGGTAATGCTTTTAGTGGTATGAGATACTCTTTAGGTAAAGCAAATAGAATTAAAAGAGGAATAAAAATAATTAATAGTTTGCGCATTTTTCCTCCTTTTAATTAATTATTATTTTTTTCTTATATATTTTTTTGCCGATATTAAAAAGGCAATAAAATGTGCCTTTTTTACCTTTGGCATCCCAAATAATCAAATAATTACCTTTCTCTTTCTTGCCTTCTTCTAAAACATCAACAATGTGACCCGTGACATCCAAGACGGTGAGTTTTACCAAGGTTGGTTTATCTAATGAATAGTTTATCTTTACTTTATTTTTGGCAACTGTAGGATAAACAGTTAATTTATTAGCCAGAAGATTTTTCTTCCGGTTTTCTTCAATTCCCACCTCTACTAATAAAGAACAAGGAACTCGTAAATAAAGAACAGGATTGTTGGTAACTGCTCCCTCATTCTGGGGAACGCCACCAGCATCTTTGTCATTAATATAGGTGATATGTAAATGATCGTTGAAAGCAAAAGGTGCTAAGGAAAAATAATCATCATCTTCACACCTTCCAGGAGGTGCTCCGGGACTCGGTGAATTTGTTAGATTTAATACTTCGCCAATTCGTCCCCTTACTCCCCAGGTCCGACCACCATCGGTTGAAACAGCAGCGTATAATTCGCCATTAATTCTTCTTCCTTGAGAGATATCACTGGTATCTAAATTTCCTACCCAAACACAATATATATTTCCGTAATTATCAATTGCTAATTGTGGTCTATCTGCTGGTCTTCGCCAAGCATCATTTTGGACATTAGGATAAGGCGAATACCACCAAGAATCACCCACCACTGAAAGATGTCCGGGACCAGAAACCAAAGTAATACCGGTCTCTTCACTCCAATGTCTAATTCGAGAAAAACCCGGGTAAGTTGCTGGTCCCTGGCTACCTACCATTGAAAGAATTTCTGTCCAAACTACATGTAAATTGCCATTTAAGTCATAAATTGCATCACAATCGGTATAGGCAAATTCGTGGGGAAGAGTATCAGAAGGATATTGGTAATTAGTGATTTGTCTTGGAGCTGTCCAAGTAGCACCCCCATCATAAGATTCTCTTACCCAAACATTTTGTAAAACTTGAGAATGCCTTTCAGGTAAATCAGCAGTATAGGCTATAACTACTTTATTTCCATTTGGTTGGGCATAGATATCGCCAGAAAGACAAGCCATTACGGTATCGTTCATTATCGGCATCCAATTTGTGAAAGTATTTCCTCCATCGGTAGAACGGGAATAATAAAAATCTTCTGAAGCACCAGCAGTTGTCTTCCTACCATATCCTAAAACATGAATTATTCCATTATTACCGATTGTGCCGTGCGGCCAGATAATTTCATTACCATAAGGAGAAGGATTTACATCCGGTTCTATTGGGTCATTAAATATTCCTGTTCCCGGAGCAATTTCAATTGTTAAGGCTGAATAGAAAGTACCTTCTCGCTCATGGTGGAAAAAGCAGCATGCGCGGCCATCGGGAAACATCCCAAAAGTTACATATCCTGCCCGATAACTTCCACTTGCCTGAACACCCATTCCTAATTGGACGGTATCATCATAATACGCATTATAATAGCAATATCTATTAGGATAGCTTGAAGAAGAATCGGGAGAATGCATCCAGTCAAACCCCCAAATATTATTAGCACATTCTATTCGTGAACCAAGGGTACCGTTTTGTTGATAATCAATAAAAGTTTGAGATAAAAGAGTACCAGGTGATAAAGTAAAAGTTGGCGAAATGATTGCGGGCAAAGAAATTTTTTCTAAACCGGTAGAAAAAGAAAGAGGAGAATAAAGTTGTCGATGTTTTAAAGTTAAAAATTGGGAATTAGGAAGCGAAAATAAAAAAGAGATTAAAAAAATTAAAATAACTGTTTTTTTCATAAATACCTCCTTTTTTATCGCAATCTAAATTTATAAGGAATACTTACCCAAACCCTTACGGGCATATCTCTTTGTTTTGCCGGAGTAAATTTTGCTTGGCGGGCGGCTTCTAATGCGGCTTTATCTAATTCCGGGTTACCCGAGGATTTAAGAATTCTTACATCGGCCACACTCCCATCTATATCTACTAATGCTTCCACTACCACATCTCCTTCGTGACCTAATTGACGGGCAATTTCCGGATAGACCGGTTTGGGTAAATAAATTTCTTTGGGTTTTACTTCAACTTTCCAAAAAGGAACAATGGGTATTTCTGTTTCTTCTGTTTTTTTATATATTTCACTAAATTCAGTTTTTCCGATTTTAGAAGCCTCTTCGGCTTCTTCTCCGGTTTGGGCCTCCGAAACTACCGCAATTTTTGGTCTTTCCGCTGGCGGTGGTTCAGCAATCTGTTCCAATTCCGGAGGCAGTTGTTCTAAAACAGTACCTACTTCCTTTTTGGGAATATAGGGATGATAAAAAAATTCTTTTGGGAAAATTATAAAAACTAATAACACAGAAGCAAGAGAAATTACTAATCCTATTCGGAAAACAATAGAATAATATTCATCCCATTCAAAACTTTTATTCATTATTACCCTCCCATCTTTTTATATTCAGTAGCGAATACTATTTTAAAAGCCTGAGCTTCTTTTAATGCCTCTAAAATATCGTTTATTCGACCATAATCAACATCACTATCAGCCATAATTTCAGCTACTAACTCTGGATTGTCAGCAACTTTTAAAAGCATTACATTAATAACACCACTAATATCCAAAACATTGTCATCAATAGTTATTTTTCCGGTTTTGTCAACCCAAATATGGCTTACGTTTCTTCTTTTTAGTAATCTTTCAGTAGCCTCCGCTTCCGGAAGGTTAACTTTAAGTCCCATTTCGGTTCTTAGTACAGTTGTGAGCATAAAAAAGATAATTAAAAGAAAAGCAATATCACCAGTAGAAGCACTCGGAATCTCTGGTTGGCTTCTTTTGATTAAAAATTTCTTCATTTTTACTCCTCTTTTACTGGCGTTAAACTGATTTTTTCAGCTTTAGCTAATTTTAATTGGTCAAAAGCTTGAATCATTATTTTGTAGGGTGCTTTTCGTGATACCTTTAAAGCAACAACCAATTCGGGATTTTTATTTAAAGCTTCTTGAACAATCTGTTTTATTTCAGGAATACTTATTTTTTTGTCACCGACCATTACTTCTCCATAAGGGTTCACAATAACAGTTAAAATATTCTCTTTTTTTAATTTTACTTCGGCTCCTTTTGGGGGTAAAACAATTTTTAAGCCCTTTTCCCGGGAAAAAATTGAAGTAACCATAAAAAAGATGATTAAAAGAAAAGCAATATCACCAGTAGAAGCGGTAGGAATAGAAATTTTTTGCGGCTCTTTTTTCCGAAACATAATTATAACTTTTTAGTTAAATATTCAATCAAACTTGCTGCCGAAGTTTCTAAATCACGGGTATAACTGTTAATTTTCATCTGATAAAGAATATGAATAATTGCTAACGGAGCAGCAATCATTAATCCCCATTTGGTTGTGATAAGAGCTTCGGAAATTCCGGAAGCAACTACTGCTGGTTCTACTTCCCCAACTGCTGCTACAGCCGCAAAAGCCCGAATCATACCGGTAACAGTACCTAAGAAGCCAAAAAAGGGAGCAACCATCGTTAAACCACCCATTAAGTTCATTCCCCGATCAAGAAAACCTAATTCAGCTATTCCTGCCCGAGTTACTGCTTCCTCCATTGCTGTCTTTCCCTCTTTTGCTTTTTCTAAGGCTGCTAAAAGAACCCGAGCCACTGGACTTTTCGTCTGTTGACAAAATTTTATTCCACCTTCAATTCCTTCTTTTTCAATTGTAGAAATAAGTTGCCAAGTAAATTTTTTGGCGTTAAGGGAAGCAACAATAAAAAGAGTAATAAACCGTTCAATAACTAAAGCAATTCCTAAAACAGCACACGCTAATAAAAACCACATTATACCGCCGCCTTTAATGAATTCCTGTATCATTTTTCCTCCTTATTTTTAGTTTCTTTTAAAATATTAAAAAAATTTAAAAAAAAGTCAATAAGATTAAATTTCTTCCAAAAATTTATATTCGTCATATTTAAGTTTGGGATTCATTTTTAATTCTAAATGAATATTAATTTTTTTGATAAGTTGTGTTAATTTTTCGTTGTATTCATTAATTAAATATTCGTAAAGATAGGGCGAAACTACTAAAAGAATCTTTTTCCCTTTTAACCTTTCGGCTTTATTGGTCAGTTCATTTTCTATTTTTAAGCAGGTTTCATAACGATCCAAAATTCTTCCTCTTCCTTTACAAGCCGGACATTCTTCACAGAGCGTAAAAAAAAGGCTAGGGCGAATTTTTTCCCGGGTCATTTCTACCAGTCCAAATCGGCTGGGTTTGCCAAAATCAGCTTTGGCGCGGTCATTGGCAAGACACAGTTTTAATTCTTGATATACCCGTTCTCGATTTTTAGGTTCACGCATATCAATAAAGTCAATAATAATTAATCCTGATAAATCCCGTAAACGAATCTGACGAGCAATTTCCGCAGCCGCTTCTAAGTTAGTTTGAAAAATTAATGTCTCGGGATCTTCCTCAGAGGCAAAGCTTCCAGTGTTGACATCAATAGTTACTAAAGCCTCCGTTTGGTCAATGGTAATAAAACCGCCGCTTTTTAGCGGAATTTCTCTTTCTAAGGCTTTATTTAATTCTTCTTCAATTTTAAATTTTTTAAAAATTGGTTCTTTATCTTCGTAAAGGATTATTTTCTCTTTAGTAAATAATTCAGGAGTATAATTTTTTATATAATTACATATTTCATAATAAAGGTTGCGATCGTCTACATATATGGCTTCCGTATCTAAAGTATATAAATCCCGAATAATTTTTAAAGCCAATTTAGGTTCTTTATAAAGTAAACGGGGGGCCTTAGCCCTTTGGAATTCCCTTTCAATTTCTTCCCATATCCCTTCTAAATAATGATAATCCCGGACAATTACTTCTTCAGGCATATTTTCAGCAGCTGTTCTAATTATTAGCCCTCGGTTTGGTTTTTTTAATTTCTTAGCAATTTCTTTCAAACGGGCACGTTCCCTTTTGTTAGTAATTCTTTGAGAAACTCCTATTCGCGAGATAGTAGGGAAAAGAACTACGTATTTACCGGCTAAATGAATAAAAGAAGTTAAACGGGCTCCTTTATCACCCATTTGTTCTTTCACCACTTGACAGAAAATTTGATCACCCACATTTATAGGTAATTCTTCTTTATCTCCTTTTTTAACCTTTTCTTCTTCTTCTAAATCAATTCCAAATATCTCTTCCGGTATTTCCGCCAAGGGCAAAAAACCGTTTTTTCTTAAACCAATATTGACAAAAGCACCGCGTAATCCTTTTACAATATTTTCTACTCGACCTTTAAAAATTTTGCCCACATTATTTTCAATCCCTTCTCTTTCTACATAGAATTCTACCAATCGCCCGTTTTCTAAAATTCCGATGCGAGTATCGTTAAACTTGTGAGTGATAACAATTGTGGTTTTAATTTTAATCATCTTCCAAGGGAGTCATTAATTTGTCGTTTTTTATTAAATAATGCTCAATTCTTTTTATTGAGAATAATTTTACTTCTTCTTCATTTAAATTGGTAATTTTAGATAAAGTAGGAAAGAGTTTAACCCCAGGTTCAAAAGGTAAAAGGACTTCTAAAATTTGGTTCTCTAGTCGAGTGTAATAAATATTAGCTAATTTTATTTTTTTTAATTGAAGTTCATCTAAAAGAATTTCATATTTGAGAAATTTAATTGATTTTCCTAAAGTAGGAGCATCGTTTTTTATTTCTTTAAAATTTAAAATTATTAAATCTTTAGGCATAAAATCTCCTAAATCCTTTAGGAGATTACCATTATAATCAATTTTTAAAAAAATGTCAAGATATTCACTTTCGGAAATAACTCCAACTGGTAAAGGTGGGCCAAAAGATACTAGGTAGCGAGGGGAAAAACCAGTAGAATGAATGACTGGTAGTCCGGAACGCCTTATTGCCCGGTAAATTGCTCGTACCAGATCTAAATGGGAGGCAAAACGAAAATTTTCACCCACTTTAAATTTAACTCGAAACCTTTTGTAATAATGGGAAAAAGGAGCCGCTGGTTTAAAAAAAGAAAGTGGCTGAAAATTAGGATTTGTTTTATTTGTTAATGATAAATAATTATTTGACTTTTCTTCTTTAAGTGATAATGCTTTTTGATAACTTTGGATTAATAAATTTTTGGATATTCCAATGTCAATAAAATCCCAAGGAAGAGCTTCGTTAACATTTTTTTCTTTTAAATAAGAAAGGTAATCAATCTGATTTTTGTTAAAACTTTCTAACCAGATATTATATTTAAAATGTTCAGTCCAATCTTGAAAAATTGCTTGCTGGCGATAAGCATTTTCAATGGCCCAAGCTAATTTTTCATCTCCGCGGGCTAAAACGGCTTGAATTTCTGCCTGTGAAAAATTTTCGTATTTTACTTTTACATTTTTAGATTTCACTTCCCTTTTTATAATTTTAATTTTTTCTTCAAGAATTTCTTTTTCTTCAAATTGATAAAATTGAAAAGGAGTATGAGGCTTAGGAATGAGGGGGGAGATGGAAACGCGAATTTCCCTTCTTTGGGCAATTTTACCTAAAAAATTTAAAAAGTAGCCGATTTCTTTCACATCTTCTTCTTTTTCTTGTGGTAAACCAATCATAAAGTAGAATTTAATTCCGGGCCAATTATGCTTTATCAAAAGTTCTACCGCCTTGATAATTTTTTCATTAGCAATTTCTTTATTTATGACTTTTTTTAACCGATAAGAAACTGTTTCGGGAGCAAAAGTTATGCCCGTCCGTTTGATAAATTTTAATTGGTTTATAAGTTCTTCATCAAAATCCTCACCGCGTAAAGAAGGAAGTGAAAGGGCTACTAAGTAAGGATGCAGAAGTTCATTTAAAGAACTTAAAAGCTGGGGCAGATGAGGATAGTCACCGGCTGAAAAGGAAAGTAGCGAAATTTCTTCGTAGCCCGTAGCTTTTATTGCTCGGAGCGCTAATTTTTTAATTTCTTCAATTGGGCGAATTCTTAAAGGCCGGTTTGTAAATCCTGCTTGACAAAAATAACAACCACGGGCACAGCCACGAGAAATTTCAATGGTCAGATGGTCATGGACAATATTACAAATAGGTACTAAAGGCGGAAAAGGAAAATCTTCTTCTTTTAATTCTTTTACATATCTCTTTCTGATAATTTTTTTCCGATTATGGATTAAAGGCACATAAACCCCTTCTAAGTTGGCTAAATTTTCTAACAGTTTTTTCTTGTCATTTTTGAAATTTCTATAAACATCAACAATTTCTAAAATTACTTCTTCGCCATCGCCTATGACAAAAGCATCAATAAATGGAGACATAGGTAAAGGATTCACGCAACAAGGACCGCCGGCAATTATTAAAGGATAATTGCCATGAATTCTTTCTTCAGTTCGTAGAGGTATTTTGCTTAAGGAGAGACAGTAAAGAACATTGGGATAATTGAGTTCCGAATGTAAAGAGAAGCCAATGATATCAAACTTAAATAAAGGCAGTTTGTTTTCTAAAGAAAATAGAGGAAGATTATGTTCTTCTAATTTCTTACCAAAATCTAAAGCTGGGGCGTAGCTTCTTTCACAAATAGTATTTTTATAGGAGTTTAATTTTGAATAAAGAATTTTTAAACCATAATTAGACATGCCGATTTCGTAAATTTCTGGAAAAACTAAACAAACCTTTATAGTATTTTTTTTAATCGGTAAGGGAAAAAGATTGTATTCGCCACCAGTATATCTTATGGGTTTAGTTACTAAGGGTAGAAGATTTTGTATTTTTTTTATCATTTCTATTCGCCTTCAATGCTTTCTAAGTAATAATCATTACCTTTTTTAAAAATAATTTTTGAAGAGTTACATCGGGGACAAAGAATATAAAAAAAATCAACTGTTAGTTTAAGTTCGCCACAATAACCACAATTTTTACATTCAATTTCTGGTTGTTCTTCAATGGTATTTATTTCGTTTTCTTTTGCTAAAATTTCTTTTAAACCCTCTCTTAACCAAAAGAGAAGTTGCTCCTTGTTGATTAAAGTTAAAATGCCTATTCTTAAATTTATTTTATAAATTTTATTTATCCGGTATTTTTGACAGATCTGTTTGATGGTTTTAACCAGAAATTGGGCGCAAGAAAATTCATGCATCAGTTAAAAACTTTATTATTTTTTCTAGGCCTTTACCTTTTTTAGCAATTGTTTCCACAATATGAACAGTGGGTTTAATTTTTTTTATATCAGTCTTCAATTTAAGTAAAGAAACGCCCATCTTTTTAGCTAAATCAATTTTGTTAATTACCACCATATCAGCTTCCTTAAAAATATAGGGATGTTTTATTACTACGTAAGGCCCTTCAGTACAAGAAAAAACAACAATTCTTTTGTGAGCACCTAAAGGAAATTCAGCGGGACAGATGAGATTTCCAACATTTTCAATAAAAAGAAGATTGATTTTATTTAAAGGTAAATTTTTTATTGCTTCATTTATTAACTTGGCGTCTAAATGACATTCTTTACCAGTATTAATCTGAATTACTTTGGCCCCATTTTTTTTAATCAATTGGGCATCAATTTGAGTAGTTAAATCGCCAGCAATTACTGCGACGATGTATTTTTTTCTTAATTTTTTAATTAGCTGACATATCAAAGTAGTTTTACCGCTTCCAATCGATCCTAAAATGTCAATTGCTTTTATACCATAGTAATTAAAAATTTTTTGATTTTCTTCTGCTAATTCTTTGTTTTTTCTTAACAAACTTTCTTCTAATTCAACATCAAAAATTTCACCACTTTGGGGTTTAATAATCTTCATAATTAAATTTTAATAATAAATTGACTTTTTTCAATGATAAATTTATAATTTTCTCATGAAAAGGTTAGTGACTCAACAAGAAATGGCCAGAGTTGACCAAGAATCAGCGGAAAAATTTAATCTGCCAACAATAATTTTGATGGAGAATGCTGGAAGAAGTGTAATTGAACATCTTCAAAGATATTTTGGTATTCAAGAAAAAGATTTTTTTAAAAAGAATTTTTTAATTTTTTGTGGTAAAGGAAACAATGGGGGCGATGGTTTTGTAGCTGCTCGCTTTTTACTGAATAAAAAAGCAAAAGTTACAACTTTTTTATTGGGGAAATTGAACGATTTAAAAGGCGATGCTAAGATAAATGCTGAAAGATATCAGAATTTTGGTGGGAAAATAGTAGAAGTAACAGATAATGATTTTAATTTTTCGTCTTTTATTCCGTTAGAAAAAAAAGATACTTATATTATTGATGCTATTTTGGGCACTGGGATAAAAGGCGAGATAACTGGGATATATAAAAAGGCAATTGATTTTATTAATCAAACTAATTTACCGGTTATTGCGGTTGATGTGCCTTCCGGAGTTATGGAAGAGGGTAAAGTTAATAATGTTTGTGTGAAAGCTGATATCACTATAAGTATGGGGTTTATAAAAAGAAGTTTAGTTTTGCCACCAGCAAGAGAGTATGCTGGAAAGATTTTTATCGGCGATATCGGTACTTGCTATAATTATTTTAATAATCAGGGCAATACTTATTTAGTAGAAGAAGAGGATATAAAAAACTTTCTTCCTAAAAGAATAAGTTGGGGGCATAAAGGTACTTTTGGAAATTGTTTGGTAATTGCTGGTTCCCCCGGTTACAGTGGTGCTGCCTGTTTAGCTGCTTTGGGAGCTTTAAAAATTGGTGCTGGTTTAGTATATTTAGCAACACCAAAACCAATTATTGATGTGGTTGAGACGAAACTTACTGAAGTGGTGAAGATTCCGTTAAATTGGGAGGAAGGTTTTACGCTAAATAATTTGGAAATACTTCTTTCCTTATTATCCAAAACAGATGTTATTGCTCTGGGACCGGGTATAGGAGTGAATAATAATAACAAAATTTTTTTAAAAGAAATTCTCACAACCGTCGCTGAAAGAAAAATTCCGATTGTTATTGATGCTGACGGAATAAATTGTTTAAAAGAAGAGGTTGCTTTTTTAAAAACTTTAACTGAAAATAATCTTTCAATAATTTTAACACCCCATCCTGGAGAATTGAGTCGTTTGATTAAGGTTTCGCCGGATGAAATTAATGATAACCGAATAGAAATTGCTCGTTCCTTTGGTAAGGAATATAAAATTTATTTGGTGTTAAAAGGTTCGCCAACGGTAGTGGCTACGCCCGAAGGATTGGTTTATGTTAATCCAACAGGAAACTCAGGATTAGCAAGCGGCGGCAGTGGCGATGTTTTAACGGGTTTTATTACCGGTTTATTAGCGCAGGGTTTAAAACCTAAAGAAGCCACAATAGTGGGGGTTTATCTTCACGGTTTAACAGCTGACTTGGCATTAATAGAAAGGACAGAATACGATTTCATCGCTTCAGATATTTTTGCTTATCTTCCCAAAGCCATAAAAAGAGTTCTTGATGCTTAATCTTTTTTTAACATTTCTTTTTTTGATTTACAATGAAAAGTTATGGACGAATTATTTAGCTTGTGATACTTTTTTAAATATTACTGGCGATGAAAGAATGATTTATGTGGGAATAAAAAACGGAATTTTGATATTTGATGCGAAGAAAATTGAATATCTTAAAAGTTTAACAAAATTAGATGGTATTTTAGAAAATCTAAAATTGATTGCTTATGACCGAGAATTAAACTCCCTTTGGTTATTGGATGACTCTTCTAATTTGATGAATTATTCGCCCTTTACTAAGAAAAAAGAAATATTCAAATTAAATATTAATCCGCAAGCAATTGGGGTGGGAAAACAATTTTTATATTTTCTTGTTAATGAAGATACTTTTAAATGGGATAAAAAGAAAAGAAAATTATTAAAAATTGAAAAAACCGGCGATACTTCTCTTTTTTGGTACGGTAAAAAAAAGAAATATTTAATAAAAGATTTTATTTTTCTCACTCCTTATTATTATTTAGATGAAAACTTAAATAAATACTATTATCGCGAAGTTTTTGTAAGTAAAAGAAATCTTTGGGTAAGTGCCGATGATTACGGAATTTTAGTTTTTGATTTAACTGTTAAAAATTTGGTAAAAGTTTTTCCTTTTAATAGTATTTTAGGTAGAATAAAAAAAATTGTTAAATTTCAAAAAAATGTTTGGCTTATTAGTAATGATTATTTAATAAAAACTGGAGATAAAATTTGGCAATGGCAGTTTATTCCAATTTCTTTTAATACCAAAATTTATGAAAAAGAAAATTTATTAAGATACAAATTTCTAGAATTGTTTCATAAAAAACCAGTTACTATTTTAACCAATTCCCAAGATTTATTAGCGTATATTTTTGAAAATAATATTTATCTTTTCTTACCAGATTATTCAAAACCAATTGAAGTTAAGATTTCCACTTTTGTGGAAAATATTAACTTTCTTAATGATACTTTAGTAATTTTGACTCAAGAAGGTTTTTATTTGTTTGATTATAAAAATAATAATTTTTTAGATTTTTTAAATTATCCTCCCGAGTTAAAATTGGGTGTTTTTTCTTTTATCTCTTTAAAAAATGTTTGGTATTTAGGAGTTAGAGGAGGTCTCTGGGTTTATAATGATAATAAATGGGAAAAAATTATTTTACCGATTAACGATTTATCGGAACCGGTAAAGGAATTGGTAAGTTTTAACAAATATTTAATTACCAAAATTAAAAATCAAATTATATTTTTTGACACTAAAAGACAGTTATTTTTCTTTTTAAAAAAAGAAGATGGGTTGTTAGGCGATAATATTTATTCTTTGGCAGTTGATAACAATAAATTATGGATAACCCATGAAAGAGGGATTTCGGTTTTTGATTTAACTTCTTTAACAAAAAGAATAAAAAAATGAGAAAATTATTTTTTTTAATTTTAATACTTTTGATTTTTGTTTTGATAATCTTTATTATTTATCAAAAAAATAACAAAATGATACAAATAAAGTATCCCCAAACCTCCTCTGATTTAAAAAATAAAATCAACATTCTTTTAATTGCTAAGGATGCTTTAATAATCGGCAAAAAGAGATTGAGTAATGGAAAAGAAGAATTGATATTAGAAAAGAAATCAAGGAGTGATATTATCAATATTGTTCACATTGATTTTGATAATGCTCAAATAAAAATTTTAAATATTCCCCGAGACATGTTGGTTAGTATTCCTTACTATACTCGCGAAAATTCTCCGTATGATTTTAATAATTTAGACAAAATAAACCACAGTTATTTTTATGGGGGCGAAACACTTTTAATCAAAACAATTAAAAAAAATTTTAACATTGAAATTGACCGTTATTTGGTTATTGATTTTGTAAGATTTCAAAAAATGATAAAATTTTTGAAGCCTTTTGTGAAAACTTTTAAAATAAGAGAAGGTATTGAGGCTGACGACCCTTTCACCGTACAAGAACTTTTAAAAAACCGATATCGTTATCCTCATGATGATATTGACCGGAGTCGCAATTCTTTATTTTTTATTAAAAATCTTGCCCAAAAAATTTATCCTCAAGTAAATTGGTTGAATTATCCTATTTTTAAAAAAATCTTTTGGGAAGTTTTTAAAGGAAATACCAATCTTACTGATGATGATATTAACAAGATATTTATCCAATTAAAAGAAAAAAACTTCGACCCTGATGATATGAAATTAGGAGTAATGATCGGTTGCCCCAAAATAGTGTATTTAAATCGTTTTTCTCAACATCTTTCTTGTTATTTACCTATTTATGAAGAAATTGAAAAACAGATAAAATATTTTATTTATGATTCAAACCACATTTCTCCTAAATTTTATCTCACCGATAGTGAAAAATTTTTAATTCCTCAATATGTAACTAAAGATTATACTTTAGCGGTGGATACTTTAGACTTAAAAATTGAAATAAAATCTCTAAAGTTTTAAATTCTTTAAGTTAAGTTATTGGAATTTAAACACTTGTAATGTTTTAAAATCAATTATTGCAGACCTTAAAAATAGTTTAAACCTTCTTTTAATTTAAATTTGTTGACAATAAAAAATTATTTATTATAATCATTATATGAAAATATTGGATTTATTTAATGATGAAAGGATAGTAGCTGCTAATCTAAATGGAAAGTTAGTTGATTTGTCTTTGGAAATAGACGAGAAAGATAAAGATAAAGTTAAACCAGTGTATTTTGATAGTGAAGAAGGAAGAAGTATTTTTTGGCATTCCAGTGCTCACCTTTTAGCTCATGCAGTGAAATTACTTTTCCCTTCCGTAAAATTGGGAATTGGACCAGCAATTGAGGATGGTTTTTATTATGACTTTTATAAAGAGCCGCCTTTTTCTCAAGAAGATTTTTCATTAATTGAAAAAAAAATGAAAGAATTAGTTGATCTAGATTTAGCTATTGAACATCTTTATTTATCAAGAGAAGAAGCAATTGAATATTTTAAAAAAAAGGGCGAAGATTTTAAATTGGAGATTTTAAATGAAATTCCTGACGAAAAAGTTTCAGTGTATAAGCAAGGAGATTTTATTGATCTCTGTTTAGGTCCCCATTTGCCTCGGACAGGGATGATTAAAGCTTTCAAACTTTTGAGTGTTGCTGGAGCTTATTGGAAAGGCGATGAGCGAAATCCCATGTTATCAAGAATTTATGGCGTTTCTTTTCCAACGGAAGAAGAATTAAAAAATCATTTAAGTTTTTTAGAAGAAGCCAAAAAACGGGATCATCGGAAGTTAGGTGCTTTTTTAGAAATTTTTTCTTTTTTTGAAGAAGCTGGGAGTGGTTTAGTCTATTGGCTTCCTAAGGGAGCAATTTTAAGAAGAATTATTGAAAATTATTGGATTGAGAAACACTTGGAAAAAGGTTATCAATTAGTTTACACCCCCCACATTGCTCGAGAAGCTTTATGGGATATTTCGGGTCATACTAAATATTATAAAGAAAATATGTATTTTATTTCTGGCGAAAATGAAAATTATATTTTAAAACCGATGAATTGCCCTGGTCACATTTTAATATATAAATCAAAAATTAGAAGTTATAAAGATTTACCTTTAAGAATTTGTGAATTAGGCACAGTCTATCGCCAAGAAAGGAGTGGGGTTTTATATGGTACTTTAAGAGTAAGAGGATTTACTCAGGATGATGCTCATATTTTTGTTACTCCGGAAACCGTAGAAGACGAAATTGTGGATATTTTAAAATTTTCTTTAGAGTTATTGAAAGATTTTGGTTTTCAAGAATTTAGTTTTGAACTTTCTTTGCGTTCCTTATCAGAAAAAGAAAAATATATGGGAAATGAAAAGGAATGGGAAATAGCTGAAAAATCATTGATAAATGCTTTAAGAAGATTAAATCTGGATTATAAAGAAGCTTATGGCGAAGCTACTTTTTACGGACCCAAGATTGATTTAAAATTACAAGGTTTCTTGAAAAAAGAGCAAGCGACCACAATCCAATTTGATTTCAATCTTCCCAAAAGGTTCCATGTTACTTATATGGGAAAAGATGGCCTTCGTCACGAAACTATAATTATTCATCGAACAATTCTTGGCTCCTTGGAAAGGTTTATTGGGATATTGATTGAATATTATGGTGGTGCTTTCCCGGTTTGGCTTTCACCAATACAAGTAACAATAATGACCATCACTGAAAAAGAAATTCCTTATGCTCAAAGGATTTGTGAAAAATTAAGAGCCGAAAAGTTTAGAGTGGAAAGTGATTTTCGTTCAGAAAAGATCAACTATAAAATTGCTGAAAGTGAAAGGATGAAAATTCCTTATATGATAATTATTGGAAAAAAAGAAGTTGAAGAAAATTGTGTTAGTGTTCGAAAAAGAAGAGAAGGTGATTTGGGGAAGATGAGTTTAGATAATTTGGTTAAAATGATAAGAGAAGATATCGAAAAAAGGAGGTAATTTATTACCAATAAGCACTGGCGGGTTAACGAACAGATAAAAGCGCCAATGGTAAGAGTGATTGACGAAACTAAAAAAAATTTAGGAATTATGCCGACGAAAGAAGCTTTGCGATTAGCTCGAGAAAAAAATTTAGATTTGGTAGAAGTTGTGCCTTATGCTTCGCCACCGGTTTGTTATATTGTTGATTATGGTCGATTTAAATATGAACAGCAACAAAAAGAAAAAGAATTAAAAAAGAAACAGCAAACTTCGGTTTTGAAAGAAATCCGTCTTTCACCCAAAATAAATGAGCATGATTACCAAACAAAGTTAAATCAAATTAAAGAATTTTTAACAGCTAAACAACGAGTAAGAGTAACTTTAATAATGAGGGGCCGAGAGGCTATTCATAAAGAGTTAGCTTTAAATCTAATGGAAAGGATTATTAAAGATATTGAAGATTTTGGTTATTTAGAAGGTAAACCAAAGTTTTTAGGCGAAAGTAGTAATGCGATTCAATTAACATTTTTACCAGGTAAAAAAACTGTTAAAAAAGAAGAGGAGAACCGAGATGGTGTTAAAAACCCATAAAGGTTTAAAGAAAAGAATTAAAGTGACTGCTAAAGGTAAAATTTTGCATTGGCGTGCAGGTAAATCCCATTTACTTGCTAAAAAATCCAAAAAGCGAAAAAGGAGACTCTCTTTGAAAAAAGAGTTTAGCAAAAAAGATGTAAAAAAAATCAAAAAACTGATACCTAAAATTTAAAGGAGGATTTTATGCCAAGAGTAAAAACCGGACCTTATACGAGAAAAAGAAGAAAAAAATGGTTAGAATATGCTAAAGGTTACTGGGGAGGAAAACATCGTCTTTACAAGACCGCTCGGTTACAAGTAATGAAAGCTTGGCTTTCTGCCTATCGGGAAAGAAAAAGAAAAAAGAGAGTTTTTCGTCGTTTATGGATTACTCGCTTAAATGCGGCTTTAAGACCCTACGGAATAACTTATTCTAAATTTATTAATGGTTTAAAATTAGCTAATATTGTTCTTAATCGGAAAATCCTTTCCGAAATGGCAATTAATAACCCGCAAGAGTTTGAGAAGATTGTTGAATTAGTAAAAGCCAAATTGAATTGATTGAAAAATTAGAAAAAATTATTGAGCAGGCAAAAGCAGAAGCGGAGTTAATAAAAAATTTAATTGATTTGGAAAATTTTCGAATTAAATATCTTGGTCGAAAGGGAGAATTAACTGGTTTTTTAAGGAGTTTAAAAAATTTACCTCTGGAAGAAAGAAAAATTATCGGCAAGAAAGCTAATGAATTTAAAGAATATTTAGAAAAAATAATTGAAGAGAAGAGACAGATTTTAAAAGAAGAAAAAAAAGAAATTTTTTTTGATTATACTCTACCTGGAAGAAAATTTTGGCTCGGTCATAAACATCCTTTAACCCAAGTAATGGAAGAATGCCTTGATATTTTAATAAAAATGGGTTTTAAAGAAGAACAGGGACCGGAGATAGAAGATGAATGGCACAATTTTACAGCTTTAAATATTCCTTCTTTACATCCAGCGAGGGATATGTTTTCTACTTTTTATTTGCCCGATGGTCGGTTACTAAGAAGCCATACTTCACCGGTTCAAATTCGAGTTATGGAAAGAGAAACTCCACCGATAAGAATTGTTGCTCCCGGAAGAGTGTTTCGTCCTGATGATTTTGACGCTTCCCATTCACCAGTTTTTCATCAAATTGAAGGTTTGTATGTAGATACTGATGTTACTTTTTTAGATTTGAAAGCTACTATTGAAGAATTTTGCCGCTTACTTTTTGATAAAAAAGTGATAATAAAATTTACTCCTTCCTATTTCCCCTTCACTGAACCAAGTGCTGAAGTTGCCATTTCTTGTCTTAAATGTTTAGGGAAAGGATGTGAACGTTGTCGGAATAAAGGATTTTTAGAAATTTTAGGTTGTGGAATGGTTCATCCCCAAGTTTTGAAAAATGTAAATATTAATCCAGAAATTTATAGCGGTTTTGCCTTCGGTTTAGGTGTTGAGAGATTAGCCATGATAAAATTTCAAATAGATGATATTCGACTTTTTTATCAAAATGATATTCGTTTTTTATCCCAGTTTTAAAGTCCGTAAATCGTCTTTTTAATAAATTGGGCATCTTTCCGCCAATTTTCTTTTACTCTTACCCAAAGTTCTAAATAAATTTCTTTTCCCAAAAAAGCCTCAATTCTTTTTCTAGCCATTGTACCCAATTTTTTTAATGCCTTTCCATCTTTACCGATGATAATTTTTTTTTGTGAAGGCTTTTCGACATAGATAGTTGCGCGGATATAATCTTTACCGCCTTCTCTTTCCTTAAACTCTTCTACTTCTACAGTAGTACAATAAGGTATTTCTTCACCATAAAGATTGAAAATTGCTTCTCTTATAAACTCACTTACAAAAAAACGCTCGTTTTTCTCACTGATCATGTCGGTTTCGTAATAAGGATCACCTTCTTTTAGGTGTTTTACAATCCCTTCTTTTAATTCTTCAATTCCTATGTTTTTTAACGCTGAAATCGGATAAATTTCCGAAAATCCCATCTGATTGAAAGTGTCAATTAAAGATAAAATGAAATCTTTTTTTACTAAATCAATCTTGTTAATGGCGATTAATGTGGGTTTATTTTTTTCTTTAATTTTGCTAATAATTTCATTTTCTAAATCATCAGGTGGGCCAAAAGGTTCGCAGACAAAAAGTACTATATCTGATGACTCTAAACTTTCATCAATTTCTTTGGTCATAAATTCATGAAGTAAATACTTGGGTTTTAAAAGCCCCGGGGTATCAAGGAAAATAATTTGGTAATCGTTTTCTGAAAGAATTCCTATAATTTTATGGCGCGTTGTTTGGGGTTTTGGCGAAACAATTGAGATGGGTGTGTTTAGTAAACGGTTTAATAATAAAGATTTCCCAACATTTGGTTTTCCAAATATTCCGCAATAACCAACTTTCATAAATTAGCTCCCATTTTTCTAAACTTTTCAATTCTTTCTTTTAAAATTGTTTCTTTATCTTTCTTTAACAATTCTTCCAAATTTTTCAAAATTGCTTCTTTTAAAATTTTAGCAGCTTCTTCCCAATTTTGATGAGCACCGCCTAACGGTTCTCTAACAATTTCATCAATAATTCCAAATTGTAAAAGCTCATAGGCGGTTAATCTTAACATTTCGGCTGCTTTTTCGGCTTTAGAGCCGTCTCGCCACAAAATGGAAGCACAACCTTCTGGGGAAATAACTGAATAAATAGCATTTTCCATCATTAATACTCGATTGCCAATAGCAATTGCTAAAGCACCTCCTGAACCACCTTCTCCAATAATAACTACCACAATGGGGACACTTAACAATGACATTTCTTTAATATTTTCAGCAATTGCCCATGCTTGGCCTCTTTCTTCAGCACCAATGCCAGGAAAAGCTCCTGGGGTATCGACAAAACTAATTATTGGTAAATTAAATTTTTCAGCTAATTTCATTACTCTTAAGGCTTTCCGGTAGCCCTCAGGATGAGGCATGCCGAAATTTCTTTTTAATTTTTCTTTTATTTCTCGTCCTTTTTGCTGGCCAATGATGACGCAATTAATTTCTTCTATTTTTCCTAAACCAGCAACTATCGCTGGATCATCACCATATCGGCGATCACCATGAAGTTCAATAAAATCTTCAGTAATTCTATCGATATAATCTAAACTATAAGGTCTTTGGGGATGTCGAGCTAAAAGAACCCGCTGCCAAGGAGTAAGTTTTTCAAAAATCTTTTTCTTTGTTTTCAATAAAGCAATTTCTAATTTTTTAATCTTATCTTCCTTACCAAGCTTTTTAGCTTCTTCAATTTTTTCGGTTAATTTCAAGATTGGTTTTTCAAAATCTAAATATTCTTTATATTCTTTCATTTTTCCAGTGCTAATCCAAAATGATGAGCCGGCGGAAGATTTTTGATGATTTGATAATTATAAGAAAATTTTAAAAAATCTTTTGCCAAAGAAAAACCGATATTAAAGATTTGATTGTAGAAATTATAACCGCAACGAATTTTTAAAAAAGCCTCATAGACTAATTCAATGCCGATTTTAAAATAATTTTCTTTTTCTCTTAAATTTCTAGTGATTTCAAAATAATTATTTAAAAATTTAATAATAGATAATTTGCTACTAAAATTAAAGTTATTAGGTGGATAAAAGTTTTGACGAAGATAATGTAACGGTAAAGAAAGATTAGTAAAACTAGTATTCAAAGTTAAAAATTTTATGGGCCGATACTCAAAACCCAGATCAAAACCAAGAGTATAATCGTAATAAGTAAACAAAGAAGCGTAATAAAATTTTGGAGAAAAACCAATTTTCAGTCCGTTTTTAATTTTTTTTGACAATAAAAATGAAAAAATAAAATCTTGGGGATTATAATAGCCCAAAAAATCACCGGCTGGTAAATTATCTCGGTTTTCAATATTACCGTAGTTGAAACTTAAAATTTCAATTCCGTAATTAATAAATTTACTTTTACGCCCCAAAAAAATAAAAAATTGGGTAACAGAAAAGGGATAGACACTATAATTACTTTCCAAAAAGAAATTTTGATAATCTCCGTATTTTGCTGGATTGTGATTTAAACCTCCTAAAGAAATTTCTTCTAAATTTACTCCGTTATTTAAAAAAGTAAAGGCAAAAAGAAAATTGAAAAGCAGAATTTTAAATTTCAATAATTTCCACATTGGCTCTCGGAACAATTACTCTTCTTTTATCTTCTAACTCTATTTCTACTACCCGAACATAAGATTCAGTTTCAATCTTTTGCAATTCTACTGGCAAAGAAATAACCTTGCCAATCATTCCAAAATAAGGTTCACGAATTATTCTCACAGGGGTGCCAATTTCTAATCCTTGAGAATATTTAAAATCACTTTCAAGATTTTTACTCATATTTTCTTTTCTAACCACAATTACTTCTGGTCTAATAACTCCGGCTCTTATTTGGGTAGCGCCATTCATAGAGGCAATTTTCCCTTCCAAAGAAGATAACAAAGAAAAAGTTCGCTCTGCCATTTTCATTCTGCCGAAGCCTTCAGTGATTACCAAAGTTAAGTTGCAATTTTCTTGGCCAGTAATTGCTACACCGATATCATAGCCTAAAAAATCTTTAATAGTTTCGTCTTTGATACCACCAACTACAATTCCTTTAACACCTATTTCTCTCGCCTTATTTAATGCTTCTAAGGTTACTAATGAACCACCAATTAAAATTTTCCCTTTACAATCCTCATCAATTTCTTTCTCAGTTAAAACCTCGTTAGGATTATCGCAAACCACCTTAAGAATTCCTCTGGTTTCGCCACCGATACCAAATATTCCTTGAACCAAGCTGGCATAAGTTTCAATTATTACTCCTTCTTTTTCAATGATTTCTTTCACTACCCCATCGATGTAGGCAGTAATCTGTACCGGTTGGGGAGGTTCTCTAATTATTACCTGACCAGTGATTTCCGAGATACTTTCAATTTTTCCTTTTACCGGGCTTCTCACATACGATTTGAAAAGACCAAAGAAGCTTTTGGTAAAGGCAATTACTTCATCTTTTTCCACATCCTCGCCTTCTTTTTTTACCATTACTTCCCTAATATCCTCTGGAGGGATATTTAATAAACCAGCAACATTAACAGTTTGGACATTACCCGGAAGATAAGTTTTAGCCACGATATCTTCACCTTTTACTTCCTCACCAATTTTCACTAAAATTTCTCCTGCTAGAGGCAACCTTCTTTCTTTTCTGATTAAAGTATATTCAGTTACCTTTAACCCTGGAATATAAGCATGCGCCATATAATAAAAATAACAAATTTCTGAGAAAAGTCAAAAAGAAATAAGATAATTTTAAAACAATTTTTAAATTATTTTTACTCCAAAATCTCCTTTAATTGTTTCACCAATTATTTTACAATTTTTAATCTCTTCTATTATTTTGCTATTTTTGTTAACAATTAAAACCATGCCGATCCCCATATTAAACACTCGATACATTTCTTTTTCCGGAATTTTTCCGTATTTCTGGATTATTTTAAATATCTTTGGTATTTGCCAACTATTTTTTTTAATAATAACTGATATTCCTTTTGGTAAAATCCTTTTTATATTTTCATAAAAACCGCCACCAGTAATATGAGCAATACCTTTTATTTCTTTTAAATAGGGAGATATATCTTTCAGATAACTCTTATGAGGTATCAAAAGTTCGTCGCCAAGTTTCCTTTTTAAACCTTTTATTTTTATATCATATTTTTTGAAAATCTTTCTTACCAAAGAATAACCATTGGTATGAAGTCCTGATGAAGGAAGTCCCAAAAGGATATCGCCTTCTTTTATTTTTTTACCATCAATAATATCTTCCTTTTCACAAACACCAATAATAAAGCCAACTAGATCATAGACCCCTTTCGGGTAAAAATCAGGCATTTGAGCAAGTTCCCCACCAACTAAAGCCAAATAGTTTTCTTTACAAGCCTTTCTTATGCCGGTAATTACTTCTTTGATAACTTTTTCGCGGATGTCACTAAAGGCAATATAATCCAAAAAAAATAAGGGCTTAGCGCCGGTTGTTAAAATATCGTTTACACAATGGTTTACTATATCTTGACCAATACCTTCATGTTTATTCATCTCCTTAGCAATCAAAATTTTTGTTCCCACGCCATCCACACTTCCAACTAATACCGGTTTTTTATAACCTTTTAACTCAAAAAGAGAGCCAAAAAGTCCAATATCCGATAAAACCAAATGGGTCTTTGTTTTTTTAGCTTCTTTTTTAATGAATTTTTTTATTAGGGAAAGTCTATTAATATCAACGCCGGCTTCTTTATATAACATCAGCCGTTTTTTTTTCTCTGATACTTTTTAAAAATTTTATAACCTTATTGAAATCCCAAGCATTAACCACATCTTCTTTTTCTAACCAACCTCTTCTTGCTATTCCAACACCAAATTTCATCCATTCCAAATCTTTTACTCCGTGGGCATCAGTGTTAATTGCAATTTTTATTCCCAAGCTTTTGGCTTTTCTTAAATGGAGTTCATCTAAATCTAGTCTATCCGGATAGGCATTTAATTCCATTATTTTATTGTATTTTTGAGCATATTCCAGAACCTTTTCAATATCTACTTCATAACCTTCTCTTTTTGATATTAATCTTCCTTGGGGGTGGGCAATAATATGAACATAAGGATTTTTAATTGCTTCAATTAATCTTTCGGTAACCTTCTTTTTAAATCCTTGATGAACAGCAGCAACTACCACATCGCATTCTTTTAAAATTTCATCAGAAAAATCTAAGCCACCATCAGGCAGGATATCTACTTCTATCCCTTTAAGAATTTTTATATCTTTATATTTCTTAGAAAGACGATCAATTTCTTCCCACTGTTTTTTTAATCTTTCTTCATCTAACCCGTGAGCATATTTAGCAAATTTCGAATGGTCAGTAATAGCGATATATTGATAACCGAGTTTTCGACAGGCATTTACCATTGTTTCTAAATCATCTAATCCGTCGGAATAAGTAGTATGAATTTGAAAATCTCCCTTGATATCTTTTAATTCGATTAATTTTGGTAATTCACCTTTTTGAGCAGCTTCAATTTCTCCTCGGTCTTCTCTTAATTCTGGAGGGATCCAAACCAAGCCAATTGCCTTGTATACCTCTTCTTCGGTTCTGCCCGCAATCATTTTTTCTCCTTTGAAAACACCGTATTCGGATATTTTTAAACCTTTTTCTTTAGCAATACTTCTTAATTTGATATTATGGGCTTTAGAGCCAGTAAAATATTGTAAAGCCGCACCGTAAGACTCTTCCGGAACAATTCGGATATCTACCTGTCGGGCTTCTTTGCCACTGCCAATCATTACTGAAGCTTTCGTATCGCCGGCAGCTAATACCCGCGAAACCTTTGAATATTTAGTAAAATATTCAATAATATCTAAGCGGTCTTCATCCTTACAAGTAATTAAAATATCAATATCACCAATTGTTTCTTTATACCTTCTTAAAGAGCCAGAAGGGCAAATTTCTTTTACTTTTGGATTTTTCTTTAAATATTCAACCACTTCTTCAGCAATTGCTAAAGCTTCGTTAAGGGGAATTCTAGCTTGTGATTGTTCATAAAGTTCGATACCTTTTTTAATATTTTCTACTTTCTTAGGACCCATTCCAAAAAGTCTTGCCAATGAACCATTTTCAATAACCTTTTTTAAATCGTCTAAATTTTTGACTCCTAATTCTTTATGAGCAAGCGCCAAAGTTTTTGGTCCAAGATTTTGAATTGATAAAAGTTCTAAAAGTCCCTCAGGAATTCCCGCTAAAGCCTCTTCATATTTTTTCATCCTACCGGTCTCTAGATATTCAATAATTTTCTTCTCAATCCCTTCACCAATACCGGGAATTTCTCTCAATTTTCCTTTTTTATAAAGTTCTTCTACATCCTCAGTCAATTCTTCTAACACTCTCGCTGCTTTGCGGTAGGCTATTACTCGATATTGTAATTCTCCTTTATATTCTAAAGCATCAGCAATGGTATTGAAAATCTTTGCCAATTCTTTATTTTTGCTCATAACATTCCCATTGGTGATTAGGCAATTTTATTATTTTATAATACTTATTGTTACAGAAACAGATAAAGACAGTTTTTCTTTCTCGTGTTTTATAATCTTCCTTAATTTCTTTGTAAAGAATTTTTTCAATTAAAAACTCTTTATTATTAATAACGATTGCTCTTGGTCTTTCCTCTCCTTTATAGCCACAATAAATTTTAACTTCCAGCATTAATTGTTATCTTTTATTTAATGAAAATTACCTTTCTTCCCGACCAGAGCTTTTCTTTGGAGATGAGGAAATAGATGCCAGTTTTTAAATTTTTGTTATTAATTTTTTGGCCAAAAGAATTAAAAATTAAATAATCTTTGTCAAAAAGATTTTCTAAATCTTTTTTAAAATAAATAGTTGGCATTTTTTGAATCCACAGCGGGATAGACTTATTCTCTGCTATTGCTGTTATCTTTTCACGATAGGAATAAAATTCAAAGGTTTTGTTACCGCAGATAAAGAAAAATGTTTGAAAATCAGGTACATATACCATTGAGCTGCCTTTTGTCTTACTGATTGGTAAAGATTCAACCAAATACCAACTATCTCCAGGGGTATATTTCCAAAGTTGGGCTGTACCTCCTTTAAGACAATAGACTTTACCCTCTTTATAAGCAAGGGCAGTTCCATTTTTTGGTTTCTTCTTCTTTCCGCTATTTTCCGATCTTTCCGGAAGCGAAGAAAGGAAAGTAAAGGAGTCAGTAAAAATATTATATTTATAAAAATCGCCATATTTCCCTTTCAAAATATACAAAGTAGCTCGACCATCGTAAGTTAAGCAACTTCCTTCATCCATTGGTTTACCACTGGGAGCAATTGGCAATTCTTTTCTTTTTAGCCAAGTATCACCTTCAACATAATAAGAATAGAGATTATTAGTTTTTGAACCGTAAAGAAGATAGATAAAACTGGAATCAAGTTTTTTAACATAAACTAAATCGCAACCAGTTTTCAATTTTGTTTCCTTTCCTGAAGGATATTTAAAACCATAAGGGACATCTTTTTTCCTTTCCCATTTTCTTTCGGAAATATTATATCGCCAAAATTCTAAGGTATTACCACCTTTAATAAGATAAATGAAATTCTGGTTATCACTGGCTAAAGCACAGCCTTTTTTTATTTTCTTCTTTTTTTCACCCCCGGGAACCGTTTCTAATTTTTGCCAATTATCATTTAAAATATCATAAAAAAGGAAATTATTTGTTCCGCTACCAGTGATCGCATAAAGATAGCGAGGAGGTATATAAACTAAATCGCTACCGTCTTTTACTGGTTTATCAGCAATTAAATCTTTTCTTTTTTTCCAACCGGGTTCAGGTAAACTAAAGACAACAATCGTATCATAATATAAAATTGGTAGATTATATTGATTAGTAATAAGGGAACAAATAACTGGATAAAAGCCACCAGAGAGTCTTATATTTTCTAACACCACGGTATCATAAGTAGGGGAGGTGATTGCTGAAGAAAGATGGCCGTTTTTTATAAAATGATTTTCACCGATCCAAACAGTTAAAAGATAATCTCTTTCAAAAATTGAATCATTACGGGTAATTATTTTCATATTAAAAGGAACATCAGCAAAGACAGTTTCTGGTGTTAAGGTTTCAATATAAAAATAATAAGGAGTAAAAGTGTCTATTAAATTTATGGTATCTTTAATTTTTGAAGAAATTGTCCAGATGTAAGGTCCAAAATAGGAAGTATCCCAAACAGTATTAAAAATTTGAAATTTCAAAAAATCACCACTTCTTCGCCAAACTTTTACTGTCAGAGTATCATAAGGTTGAACTCCCAAGGGAGTTAAATTTAAAGCATAATAGTACCAGAGATTTCCCCGTTGAGAAGTTAATTGACAGGAGTCAATTAAAAATCTATTATTTCTTTTTAAATAAGCTTTCATATAAGCTACTGGCTCAAGGGGTTCATAAGGTAAAATATCAGAGATAACTAAAGTTACTCCGTTAGGATAAATATCAAAAATCTGGGTTGCTTCACTTTTTCGCCAATTCTTAATAAAAAAACTTAAACTTTCAGAAAAATTTGACAAAATTCCTAAAGTTTCACCTAAGGGGTCGGCAAAAAATTGGTAGCGAGCAAAACCATTGCCTAACCGAAAAATTTCAGCATAAATGGTATCATTAGTATTTTGAGTAAAAACTTTAATAGTTTCAATCGGTATCTCCGGGGAAAGTCTTACAAAACCAGTCATCAATTGAGCAGAAATGAAAGAAAAGAAAATAAGAATAGATATAAAATATTTCATTAAAAAATGATAACATGAATTTGAGAAAAAGTCAATATTTTAATTTATTTCATTTTAACCATCTTTTTCTTATAGATCTTTCCTTCTTTTGTTTTTAAATAATAAAAATAAATTCCTTTAGGTAATTCTTTTTCTTTACTGTCAAAGTTTAATCTTTTCATTAATTTTCCAAAAGAATTATAAATCAGAATTTCTGCCGGTTTGATTTTCAATGAATATTTTGGAAAAAAAATCTCAGCAATTCCTAATTCCAATGGTAAACTAACAACAATAAAATCAGAAGTAGTATCATTTCCCCAGCTTGAGCCACAAATATAAAGGTTATTGTCGATACCATAAGCAATGGCACTAGCCCAATCGTAATAATTTCCCGGTCCATTATAACGGTATCGCCATCTTTCTCTTCCTTCGGAAGTTAAGCTGATAACGGTAAAATCTCGATAAGAAAAGGTAGCCCAGCTATACCCGCAAGCATAAATATTACTGTCTACGCCATAAACTAAAGAATAAGCTCGGTCATAAAACCTTCCTGGTCCATCATACCGATATATCCATCTTTCTTCGCCGGTCGTTGTTAAACTGATAATAATAAAATCATAACCGGTATTATTTCCGTGACTCCATCCACACACATAAATATTTCTGTCTTTTCCGAATATTAAAGAATAAGCTTCATCATACCAATTTCTCGGTCCGTCATAGCGGTATATCCATCTCTCTTCACCTATAGTTGTTAAGCTGATAACAATAATGTCACTTCGTGTTCCATTGCCCCAGCTGTATCCACAAACATAAATATTATTATCTTCTCCGTATACCAAAGAATAAGCTTCATCTTGGTAATTTTCTGGTCCATTGTAGCGGTAAATCCATTTTTCGTTTCCGTTAGAAGACAAACAAATGACTATTATATCAAAATAATAATCATTCCCAAGACTGCTACCACAGGCATAAATATCCCCATCTTCACCATAGATAATTGAATAAGCATAATCGTAAAGATGCACCGGCCCATCGTATCGATATACCCATCTTTCTCTTCCGTCAGTAGTGACACTAATTACTGTAAAGTCGGCAGAACGCCCATAGCTATATCCACAAGCATAAATATTACCGTCGGCACCATAAACAAGAGAATAGGCACAATCCCAAAAATTTCCCGGTCCATTGTACCGATAAATCCATCTTTCCCTTCCTTCATTATTTAAACTGATAATAATAAAATCAGTATCAGAGCCCCTTTCATAACCTTTTCCACACGCATAGATATTTCCATCCTCTCCATAAATAATAGAATAAGCATAACCGTTTCTATATTGATATACCCATCTTTCTTCTCCTTCCGGGTTTAAACTAATAACCAAAAAATAAGATAAAGTGTCGTTAATAAAACTACTTCCGCAAATATAAATGTTTCCGTCAAGACCGTAGACAAGAGAATTGGCATATTCGTAATTTCTTGGTCTATTGTATCGATAGATCCATCTTTCCGACTGAGCTGAAGAAAATGTGTAAAAAATGATAAATAAAATAGAAAAAGATAATTCTTTTTTTCATATTACTTAAGATTTGACAATTATTTTCTTGATTATTTTTAAAATATCAGTATCAAGCTTTATAAGGTAAACACCGGCTCCCAATTTTTTAATATCTACTACAAAATGATTGTTATTGTTTTTTATTTGATAGACAACTTCTCCGAGGGCGTTATAAAT
>Ga0197143_1000298_pt1 | contig 57651 bp, 51 predicted proteins | sample GBS70_MetaG_FD_148603 | JGI IMG/M metagenome (GOLD analysis project Ga0197143, IMG submission 148603) | Sediment microbial communities from Great Boiling Springs, Gerlach, Nevada, United States - GBS 70_MetaG | ecosystem: Environmental > Aquatic > Thermal springs > Hot (42-90C) > Sediment... | reverse complement strand
TCCGCCTATAATAGGAACAGGTGCTCTTTGAAAACTGAGACCCGCCCAAAGGGGATGGAAACGGAACGACCATGATGCTACCCGACATCATCCCCGACGTGCCCCCTTTGAAAACTGAGACCCGCCCAAAGGGGATGGAAACGGAAGCTCCCGACGCTTCCGGACCATCCGGAAGCGACGCTTTGAAAACTGAGACCCGCCCAAAGGGGATGGAAACACGCATACGACGCCTCCGGGGTGACGGCCCAGTGAATCGCTTTGAAAACTGAGACCCGCCCAAAGGGGATGGAAACTCTGCTCTAACCAGCCGGCAAGCAGGTCAACCCACTTGTTGGCTTTGAAAACTGAGACCCGCCCAAAGGGGATGGAAACGCGGCCTGAAAAGGCCACCCCCCCGGCGCTCCGAATGGAATCCCTTTGAAAACTGAGACCCGCCCAAAGGGGATGGAAACATGTCCCAGGCCTCCCGGGTTCTAGCCACGTGGAGCGCCTCTTTGAAAACTGAGACCCGCCCAAAGGGGATGGAAACTTAGCGTTATCCTTGAGAGCTGGCTTCACGTCGTACCTTTGAAAACTGAGACCCGCCCAAAGGGGATGGAAACCAAAGGCCTGGGTCAGACGATCGAAGAGCCCCGCGACTTGTCTTTGAAAACTGAGACCCGCCCAAAGGGGATGGAAACTCTATGTCCGCGTCGTCGAACTCCGCCCAAACGCGGCTTTGAAAACTGAGACCCGCCCAAAGGGGATGGAAACCACGGCACACGCACATGGAACGCATACGGACTGTCCGCCATCTTTGAAAACTGAGACCCGCCCAAAGGGGATGGAAACTTAGGGTAAACGGACCGCTTTAGGCGCGACCAGCGGCTTTGAAAACTGAGACCCGCCCAAAGGGGATGGAAACGTGTCAAAGCCCGGATTCATGCCCATCTTCCACTGCATTCGTCTTTGAAAACTGAGACCCGCCCAAAGGGGATGGAAACCACATTCCACACAACGCCCGCCGCTCGTTTTTGTTAGATTATCTTTGAAAACTGAGACCCGCCCAAAGGGGATGGAAACTGATGAACACGGGACCAAACCCCGCCCGGTTCATCTGAAGGCTTTGAAAACTGAGACCCGCCCAAAGGGGATGGAAACTGACTTTGCTTCAATTCAACCTCTGCCTTCCTAATGTATCTTTGAAAACTGAGACCCGCCCAAAGGGGATGGAAACTCTCCTTGAGCGTCGGACTTTCGTACATACCCAGCCTCCTTTGAAAACTGAGACCCGCCCAAAGGGGATGGAAACTAACACACGGGTCTGGCACCTCAATGCGGTCATCGCCCGCCTTTGAAAACTGAGACCCGCCCAAAGGGGATGGAAACGGGCAGTAGGGGGCGCTATTCAGCGCCCCCGAGGCTTTATCCTTTGAAAACTGAGACCCGCCCAAAGGGGATGGAAACTAACTCTTCACGCATCGCCAGCCTCCTGGTGTAGGATTCATCACTTTGAAAACTGAGACCCGCCCAAAGGGGATGGAAACGGTTTTGAGGTCTTCACGCATGGCTTGCCTCCTCCTGATGGCTTTGAAAACTGAGACCCGCCCAAAGGGGATGGAAACCGAAGCACGGGCTGGTAAGGGGCCGCGTTAAGAGCGGCCCTACTTTGAAAACTGAGACCCGCCCAAAGGGGATGGAAACCGAAGCACGGGCTGGTAAGGGGCCGCGTTAAGAGCGGCCCTACTTTGAAAACTGAGACCCGCCCAAAGGGGATGGAAACCGAAGCACGGGCTGGTAAGGGGCCGCGTTAAGAGCGGCCCTACTTTGAAAACTGAGACCCGCCCAAAGGGGATGGAAACTGAGCCGCCGCAGCCCCAAGCAGATTCTCATTAAGCTTTGAAAACTGAGACCCGCCCAAAGGGGATGGAAACAAGAGACCGTCATAGAAGGGGCAATAGGCATGGGCTATCTTCTTTGAAAACTGAGACCCGCCCAAAGGGGATGGAAACGAAAAGGCCACCCCCCCGGATCGGGCTAGGGAATCCATGACTTTGAAAACTGAGACCCGCCCAAAGGGGATGGAAACGAATCCATTTCATCGCGCCACTGCTCTATTGCTTTAAGCCTTTGAAAACTGAGACCCGCCCAAAGGGGATGGAAACGAGAGCTTCCGCTTGCGACCGCAATTCGCTTTTCATCGTCTTTGAAAACTGAGACCCGCCCAAAGGGGATGGAAACAAATGGTCACCACATCGAGGGCAGTGTATCCACAAACCCGGCTTTGAAAACTGAGACCCGCCCAAAGGGGATGGAAACTGAGTTCTCTCCGGACCCATTCGAGATCCGGGTTGGAACTTTGAAAACTAAGACCCGCCCAAAGGGGATGGAAACAGAAGGGTGAACATTTGCGTGAACATTTTATTGCGGCTTCTGACTTTGAAAACTGAGACCCGCCCAAAGGGGATGGAAACACGCTCCAAGAGGATCTGGCGTGCGTCGTCGGCGCTCAAGCTTTGAAAACTGAGACCCGCCCAAAGGGGATGGAAACATATCGAGCCGCTAGAACGTGCAACATTTCCTTGAGCGTCGGACTTTGAAAACTGAGACCCGCCCAAAGGGGATGGAAACTGTTCTCAATGCAAAACTGGTCGAGGAGCTTTTGCCGCTCCCTTTGAAAACTGAGACCCGCCCAAAGGGGATGGAAACTTGTCGGGCAACTTCTGTAATTAAATCTTTTTTATTCATTCTTTGAAAACTGAGACCCGCCCAAAGGGGATGGAAACTGACTTCGGGCGTGGCGGCCGCCGGCCCCATCTTCCCCACTTTGAAAACTGAGACCCGCCCAAAGGGGATGGAAACTTTCTCTTCCCACTCTCGCCTTGCCCGCTGACTCCAACCATCAACTTTGAAAACTGAGACCCGCCCAAAGGGGATGGAAACTTTACACTCATCCCCGCCGCCCAGTCCCGATAAACACTCTCCCACTTTGAAAACTGAGACCCGCCCAAAGGGGATGGAAACCATTTGTGCTGATGTTGACGACGTCGCTACGGCAGGACGGCATGAGGGGCTTTATTACTCGTTACTCGTTACTCGTCACTCGTCACTCGTTACCCGTTACTCGTTACCCGTCACTCCGTCACTTCGTCACTCCGTCCCTCTATGACCACCGCCCACCCGTACGCTCGGGTCCACCGGTCTATCAGCCATGACGCGGCGACCCGCCGGGCAGGTCTACGACCGTCGTGGATGAAGAACGCCCTTGCCGGGCCATCGCCTTCGGTCTCCACACCGACGACGACCACGTAATGGAACTGCCGGTAGGGTCCCCGGGACAGGTTGAGCAGAAGGAGGACCGGCCGACCGGACTGAATTGTAGCCGTCAGGGCCGCCGAGTCGCCCGGCACTCGCCGGTAGGCCACGCCGTGCGTCCGCAGGAACCCCTCGATTTCCAGGGGCATGAGGCCCTGGGGGGCCTCGACCGTCTCCAGGGCGGCCCGCAGGTTCTCCAAGCCGGCGTGGGTCAGGAGGATTCGAAGCGACGTGAGGCCGCAGTCCCGGTCCTGCTGTTGGGCGTAGAAGGGGACGTCCAGGATGCGACGGTGGGCTGACGTCGATCCACAGCCTGTCAAGGCACTCAGGGCGATGAGACCCAGGCTTCCGGCAATCCATGGAAGGCGACGTCTGCGCATGGGCGGCTCCTCCGTTCCCACCGAATGGGTCTGCAGACCCAGAGTTGCAGGAATACGGCCTATCGGCGGTCTACCCGGGACCCCTGAGGGGCCCACTTCTCGAGACCCCACCGGTGAACTCGTTGGCGGGCCTTCCCGACGACGTCGACCGGGAGCTCCAAGGGTGCCGGGTAAAACGTCTTCCAGGTGGCATCGACCCCGATGGGAGTTGAGTAGAGAGGCCGGAGGCCGGACCATTCCATGGGAAGGCACAGCCAGTCCCGAGCCGGGTCGAAGCGGGTGAAGATCCCCCAGAGGAGGAGGGTCGGGTCGTCGAGGGGGACGTCGGGGCTGACGACCCACACCCACAGGAAGGGACGTAGCCGGGGATGGGCCAGGGCCTCGGTCAGGAGGCGTCGGACGTCGACGAGACCGTGGACCTGCAGGATCAGATGACCCCCCGGCCACACCCGGGTCGCCCGGACGCCCCAGGGAAGTTCGGACGGCGGGACCGGTTCCGTCGGCCAGGGCCGGGCCCGAAAGACCCGGTCCGTGGCGTTCAGGATGACCTTACTGCCGGCGTGGAGGGTCGGCGTCGTGAAGTCCAGCGTATCCGCCGGGGCCATCGGCAGGACCGTCAGATGTCGAGCCGGGTCGAAGCGGTCCCAGAGGGTCGCCAGGACGGCCGACCAGTCGGCCGGGTCGACGTCAGGCGGGACGAGGATCAGGCACTTGGTCAGGGAGAGCTGACCCTGGCCGAGGAGGCCGAGCCCGACCCGCATGGCCTCCATCGGGTGGCGTTCCTCGACGGAAGCGACCAGGAGGTGGTGAAAGCCCGTCTCCGGATAGGCCCACAGACGCCGAACGGACGGGAAGAGGACCCGAAGGAGGGGGCCGACCATCTCACCGGCGGCGACTCCCATGAACCAGTCCTCTTGAGGCGGCTTGCCGACGACGGTCGAGGGATAGACGGGGCGTTCCCGGCGGGTGACGGCCTGGACGTGAAAGACGGGAAAGGGCTGGACCCCGGAATAATGGCCGAAGTGGTCCCCGAAGGGCCCTTCCAGACGACGCTCCCGAGGTGGGACAAAGCCCTCCAAGACGAATTCGGCCCGGGCGGGGACTTTCATCCGGAGGGTTCGAGCCCGCACGAGGGGCACGGGACGACCCCGAATCCAGCCGGACCACAGGATTTCGTCCATCTCCTCCGGAAGCGGCAGGACGGCGCACAGCATCGTCACCGGGTCACAGCCCAGGACGACGGCGACCTCCAGGGGTTCCCCCCGGCGTTCGGCTTCATAGTAGTGGGCCCGTCCGCCCTTCATGCTCTGCCAGTGCATGCCGGTCGTCTTTTCGTCGTACACGTGGAGCCGGTAGATGGCAACATTCCGCGTATGAAGGACCGGATGATGGGTCACGACGAGGCCCATCGTGATGAAGGGGCCTCCGTCGTAGGGCCAGCACGTGATCACGGGGAGGTCCCGCAGGTTCGGTGTCTCTACGACGGCCTGAACGGGAGCCCGACGGACCGTCCGGGGGAAGCCCCGCCACAGCCGAAGGCCGAGCCGAAACAGTTCCCCGAGGGTCCGAAAGGTTGGCGGCCGCCGCACGAGGTCCAGCCACCGCAGAAACTCCTCAGCGATGGCCGAGGGCTCCCGCCCGAGGGCCCACACGATGCGTTCCATGCTTCCAAACAGGTTGATGACCAGGGGAAAACGGGCACCCTGGACATTCTCGAAGAGGAGGGCCGGACCCTCCCGGCGGACGACCTCCTGCGCGATGGCGGAAACCTCTAAATAGGGGTCGACGGGTTCCCGAACGCGTACCAGGTGACCCCGCTGTTCCAGAAACCTTAGGAACTCTCCCAGGTCCTCAAAGGGCCACCCGGGGATGTCCCTACCCGCCCTCATTCCGACGGCCTCCCGAGAGAGAGTGCAAACCCGATGTGCGCGTTTTTCATTAGCCTGGCTCGGTGGTGTTCAAAGGCTAACACGGCAGTACGGCACTTCGGCGATACGGCATTACGGCCATGCCTCCGATGCCGAGCATCGGGGACACACTGGGTAGACCGGTACCCAGCACCTGGGACCCGATACCCGGTACCGGATCGGTGCCGAGGGCCGGAGACCAGACACCGAGTCTGAGGACCCATCACTCCCTGACCCCCACGAGGTCCGCCAGATAGTCCGCAAAGGCCATCGAGGCCGTAAAGGCCGGCGAAACGGCGTTCAGGACGTGGAGGGCCGCCTCGTCCCGGAGGACCTGAAAGTCCATGACGAGGCCATGCGTCGGCCTGTGAACGAGCTGAGCCCGGATGCCGACCCGCTCGGCCCGGACGAGGTCCCCGGCCCGAACAGCCGGTACGAGGTCCCGAACCGCCCGGAGGAATCCGCCGGGAGCGTGACGGCGAACGGCTTGGACCGCAAAGCGCCGGAATTCCGGGTTCCGGACGAATAGCACGGCGACCCGTCCCAGGATTCCGACGGCTTCGGGTGAAAGCCCGGACAGACGTCCGTAATGGGATCGCCCCAGGGCCGGACTCGCCGTGGGGCCCACGTAGACGACATCGTCTACGCCCCGCGTCAGGTGGACTCCCAGATAGGGGAACTTCAAGTCCGGTACGGGAAAGATGTTTCCTCGGACCAGATGGCTCCGGTCCGGCCGGAGTCGCCGATACGTGCCCTTCAACGGCAGGATGACGTATTCTCGACCGACTCCGAAAGCGTGGGCGATCCGGTCGGCGTATGCACCGGCGGCGTTAACCAGAAATCCGTAGGAGACAGGCCCGTGCGAGGTCTGAATCCGTCGAGGTCCCGCCGGCCCCAGGACCGTCGTACCGTACCGAATCGAGACCCGTCCCGTGCGGGTCAGTTCGTCGGCCAGGGCTTGCAGGATCGATCGGGGGTCGACGACGGCCGTATCGGCCACGAAGAGGGCCGTATCGTACCGGGTCGAGGCGTAGGGTTCGATGTCGGCTAAGGCCCGGCCGTCGATCCATTCGGCCCGGGCCCCGTTGGCGTCGGCCCGCCGCTTGATTTCCTGAAGGGTCGCCAGGTCGGCCGGTCGGGTCGGCACGAGGACCTTTCCCGTCGTCCGCAGGGGCAGGCCGTACTCTTGGCAGAAGGCTTTCAAGCGGCGGTTTCCCTCCACACAGAAGCGGGCCTTCAGGGAGCCGGGCTCGTAGTACACACCGGCGTGGAGAATGCCGCTGTTGCGGCCGCTGGCGTGCCGTCCCAAGGTCGCCTCCCGCTCTAAGACGAGGATGCGGGACACACCCCGCTGAACGAAGGCCCGGGCCAGCGTCAGGCCCACGATGCCGGCTCCGACGATGCAGACGTCCCACGTCTCAGCCATGCAAACCTACTGGAAGATATTAAGATGCAGGATACAGGATGCAGGATAGAATACAGATTCGGATCTCGGCTGTCAGGTACCTGGGACCCATGTCCAATTTCCCCGTCTCAGCTTAACAAAGCACTATTACTCTGTTAAGATTTGAAACGTAGGAATTGGGCACGGGTGCGGGTACCAGGTTCCGGGTGCCAGGTAATCAGAATCTGGCCATTTCTATCCTGCATCGTGCATACCCGGTGTGCGCGTTTTCCAGTAGCCGGGCTCGGTCTTCGGTGTTCGGTGTTCGGTCCTCGGCGTCGATCCGGTACCGGGTCCCAGGTGCCAGATACCCGGAACCCGGTACCTGGCACCTGCCTTCGAAAAACCCGCACACGGGGTATGCATCTTGTATCCTGCATCCATTTCTTAACAAAGCACTATTGCTTTGTTAAGCTTTGAAATGCGGACATGGGATGCAGGTTTGAACTCTGCCCTCCCCGAAGCCCTATCCTGCATCCTGCCGGGTACCTGACAGCCGAGATCCGAATCCGTATTCTATCCTGCATCCTGTATCATGCATCCTGCATCCATATCTTAACAGGGCACCCGTCACCCGTTACTCGTCACTCCATCCCTTTTTGGGGTGTCCCGCAGACAGCCCTGCCGCCAGTCCCGCTGTTCCAGCAGGGCGTCCAGCCGTCGGAGGACTTCCGCCTTGTCGTTGGCCCACGATGGGGCGATGAGGTCCTGGGGCGGCGATTCGGCGACCAATCGGTGAAGGACGACCTCCGGCGGCAGGTAAGCGATGAGCTCCGCCAGGAGCTCGACGTAAGTGTCCATGTCCATCAGGGGCCAGGGCTTCTTGAGGTACTGGATACCCAGGACGGTCCCCCGAACGACGTGGAGGTTGTGACACTTGACGCCATCGATGGGCCAGTCGGCGACCGTCCGAACGGTCGTCCGCATCATCTCCAGGGTCTCGCCTGGCAGGCCCATCAGCAGGTGGACGCACACCTTCAGGGGCGTGTCGGCCAGACGGCGGACCCAGGCCTCGTAGAGGCCCGCCGTTTCGGCCCGATTTACGCGGGCCAGCGTCTCGTCGTGGACGGTCTGGACGCCGAGTTCGAGCCAGACCTCGTGGGTCTTCGTATACGTCCCGAGCAGGTCCACGACCTCATCGGACAGGCAGTCGGCCCGGGTGCCGATGGCGAGGGCTACGATGCGGTCGTCCAGAAAGACATGGTCATAGATCCGCTTCAGGACCGAAACCGGCGCATAGGTGTTCGTATAGGCTTGGAAGTAGAGGATGAACTTTCGGGCGCCGTACCGACGCTCGGCCCGTTCGATGCCCTGGCGGATCTGGTCTCGAAGGGGAATCTTGGGCGAGAAGTTGAACGTGTCGTTGTTGCAGAATGTACAGCCGCCGTAGGCGACCCGGCCGTCCCGGTTCGGACAGTTGAACCCGGCGTCGACCGAAACCCGTTGGACCCGCTCGCCGAACCGTTCCCGAAGGTATTGATTCAGGGTCCGATACCGCATCGGCCTTTCTACGGATGCAGGATGCAAACCCCGTGTGCGCGTTTTTCGGGACATGCGACAGGAACCCGGCATGGGTCTCAGGTGTCAGGTACCAGATTTCAGTCTGCCATCTCTCACACCCGGTACCCGGTCCCTGGGACCTGGGACCCATTTTACCACGTCAGGCGAAGGCCGAGTTGAAACCGCCGGTCGGCCAGCCGGGCGCCCTCGGCGATGACCCGGCCCGTCTCGGCGTCGACCTCTCGATAGGAATTCTGTTCCGTCGTCCAGGTCCCATAGTTCTTCCGGTTCAGGAGGTTGTCGACCTGGAAGACGGCATGGAGCCGGGCCGGTCCGTGACGCACGAGGGTCTTCTCGACTTTCAGGTCCCACTTAAGGAGGGCCGGCATCCGTTCGGCGTTAAACAGGCCCTGGCGCTGGAGGCCCGTCGTCGGGTCGAGGTCCGGGATGTAAATGCACCCCTGAGGTCCGATAGGCAGGGCACCCGGCGGCGGGAGGCCGATGAGGTCGTACTGGCAAGTCCACAACCGCCAGTACCGTCGGGTCGTCGGATATCCCGTGTTCCACTGGAGGTCCGTATGGACGGTCAGGCCGCCGGCCCACGTCGTGGACCAGTCGAGGCTGACCTGGACCTGATGGCGGACGTCGAAGTTCAGGGGCCGGAAGTCCCCGACGAGCAGGCCACCGCCCCGGTAGTCGGCCGACGGGAAGGTCCCCTCGGCGACGGCATAACTGTACGAGATCCAGCCCCGCAGGGCACCTTGCGTTTTCAGGAGGCTGACCTCGACGCCATAGGCCCGCCCGCGACCCCCGGGGACCAAAGCCGGCGGCCACCGGTCCCCGACGTCCTGGCCCGCCGGATGGGCGAAGCCCCGGCCGTTGAACAGCATGTCCCACAGCCGGCGGTAGTAGGGATTGACCCGCAGGGTCCACGCCGGGGCCAGAGCCTGACCGAATTCCACCTCCAGGTGCCAGGCCCGCTCGGGTTTCATATCGGTCCGGGCCGTCCGGCAGGCCGAGAGGTCGCCCCGCAGGAGGCCGGACCGACAAGCCGAGGCGTCCATCACGTAGGATCGGGTCCAGATAGCCGTCGGCCCGACCAGTTCGGGAAACAGGCCGCTGAGGACTGCAAAACTGATGGGTAGGCCGAAGGCTTGTTCCCGCAGGAAGGCGGACGCCGGTGGGACGGGTTGAGCAAAGAAGCCGGTACTCACCTTCAGGACCGTCCCCGGGCCCGCCTGCCAGACGAGGCTCGTCCGGGGGCTGACGGCCCATCGGGTTTCCATGAAGGACCAGTAGTCGACCCGCAGGCCATACATCCATCGCAGGCCAGGTCGAAGCGTCCAGAAGTCCTGGACGGCCCATCCGACCTGGAGGCCGCTCCCGGCGTAGTCGACGGCCAGCAAGAGATGGCGGGGCTGAACGAACGGCGGGAGGGGACATCGCGGGCCGCCCGGACAGCCGAGGGCGGCCGCCGCCCAAACGGGTTGGGCATTCCAGTAGTAGCCCTCTGGAATCTGCAAGTACTGCACGTCCAGGACAGTCTTGACGTCATGACCCGTCCACCGGAGGGTCTCCAGGGAAAGCCGGGACTGATATCGCCGAGACTCATAGAACGTGATCTCGGGCCAGTAGTCCCATAAACGCTGTTGCCCGCCGCTCTGCAGGGCGTTTTCGACGACCTGGTCCCGTGTCAGATACTGCCGGTCCCCGTCGAAGGTCGGGGCGCCCCCGTCGAAAGTCCGCAGATAGCCGGCCTGCCAGGATAAGACCGTCTGGGACCCGACCTGGCCGTACCAGGTCAGGAGGAACGTGTCGTTTTCGTGAGGCCGCGTCTGCCAGAACAGGCTCGGGACGACCCGCCCTTCTTGCGTCGGACCGGAATGGAACCGAACGGCCCCCCGTGCCCGCTCATAGACGACCTTCCACCGGCTCCGGGCCGAGGGTTGCCATCGCCCGATCAGCCAGAAGTCGTAAAAGTCCACGAAGTCCTCGTTGACCTGATACGTCCAGGGCATGGCGTTGCCGCCGTAGTCGGCGAAGGCCAGTTTCAGGCCCCACCGTTCGTTGGGGTTCCAGCCGACTTCCGTCTGGAGCAGGCGCTGGTCCCGCTGGCGCGAGGGCCGGTCGAAGAAGGACGCGTCTGTCGAAGTAAAGGCCAGGTCGCCGTAAAATCCCCGCTCGCCCTCACCGCCCGAGACGACCGTATTGAGGACGCCGCCGATGGCGTTCCCATACTCGGGGGCCATGCTCCCCGTGATGACCTCGATACTCTCGAGGGCCCCCTTCGCAAACACGGGCACGCCCGTCGTCATGTGGACGGCATTACGGGCGTCCAGGCCCTCGATGCTCAGGGCCGTCGCCCGCTGGGGTGTGCCCCGGATAAAGACATAGTCCAGGACCTCCCCGTTCTGAACGACGCCGGGGATGAGCTTCGCCTGGCTGAAGATGTCCGGCGGGATAGAGGCTTTCGACTGCGGGCGCGTGATGACGTGATACGTCGCCGGGTTCGTCGGGTCGATGGGCCGAACCCCGTAAACCTCGACGACGGATGCGCCGGCCAGCCGGAGTAGGCACGTGACCTCTGTCACCGAGTCGGCCCGCACGGCAACGCCCGTGACCTGGTAAGGTGCAAAGCCCTCCAGCATGCAGGTCACCGTGTACAAGCCGGGGGGAATGGCCAAGAAGGTAAACTCGCCCCGTTCGTTACTGACGGCGACCCAGGGCGTATGCTCGACCCGGACCGTGGCACCCGGCAGGGGCGAACGGTCCGATGCCAAGAGGACTCGGCCCCGGACCTGGCCGACCTCCCCGGCCCAGGCCGTCCAGGCCGTCAGCAAGCCCACCACCACAGGCGAGTAACGGCTGGCCGTAAAGAGGAGAGGGTCCATCGGATGCCCTCGGGTCCAAGCCGTCCGCCGGTCGCTTCCAGCCCGCTGATATCGCATCGAGTCCCTCGAAGAGTAAAGTGACGGAGTGATGAAGTGACGGGGTAACGAGGGCCCCTTCGCGAGCTTCGGATAGCCAAAAGCCTCCACTCTGCTGACTATCACTTACAGAATGGGCCTCGGACCTTCCCGACGACCTCATCCTGCATCCTGTATTATGCATACCCCGTGGGCGCGTTTTTCGAAGACGGGTACCCGGTACCGGGTGTCAGGTCTCGGGTACCAGATTCGGTGTTCGGCCTTCGGTTCTCGGCGTGAGTGAAGGATGCGGGAAGGTCGTATCTCCCTCGCCTCTCATCCCTCCGTGACCGAGGGCCGGACACCGAGCACCGGGAACCGAGCCGGAAACACGCCCATCGGGTATACATCCTGCATCCATAAGTTTAGAAATCCCGCCATGGAGAGGCGAGGTCCCGAACCCGGACCCTACACTTCTCTCCCCATCGGCCGAAGGGCCGGTCGGGCCAAGGCGGCCAGGACCTTACGGTGGGCACGGGGGATGGGGATCCGCCGCAGATAAGCCTGGGGAAACCACTGCCAGCTTCGGAACATCTCCGTCGAGGTCATGAGTCCATCGACCGTCGGCGGTGCCCACCCGTCCGGCCACGGAATCCAGACGGGCCGCATGTGCCACCGCCGATGTGTGAACGCGTGGACGACGGGACCGAGGACCTGGAGGACCGTGGCGGTAACCCGAAGGCCCTGGCGAGACCAGGGCTCCAGGAGGTCGGCGGCTACGTCGCCCGTCCGTTCGGGCCACATCGGGAACAGCCACATGTCCTGCAGGAGGCCGTCCCGCTTGTGACCGAGGAGCCAGCGGTCCCGGTGACTCCACAGGATGACCCACCACCGCTCCTCGGGCAGGGCCGGGCCCGATGCGGGGGTCGGAAACCGGTCCGGCGAACCCGTCGAAAGGCCATGACAGAAGACTCGGACCGGACAGTCCCCACACCGGGGCCGCACGGGCGTACAGACCGTGGCGCCGAGCTCCATCATCGCCTGATTGAACGTGCCGGGGTCCTGGGGGTCGACCAGGGCGTCGGCCCAGGCTTGAAGGTCCCGGCGCCCGGGTCGTTCGACGGCCATGAGTCGGGCCAGCACGCGGCGGACGTTTCCGTCCACGACGCCCGTAGGCACCCCAAAGGCGATGCTGACGACCGCTCGGGCCATGTAGGGTCCGACGCCCGGCAGGGTGAGCCATTCCTGGACCGTCTGGGGCCATCGACCGCCCCGGTCCCGCACAATGCGGCGGGCCGCCGTGTGGAGATGGCGGGCCCGGCGGTAGTAGCCCAGGCCCTGCCAGTAGCGCAGGACTTCGGTCAACTCGGCGGCCGCCAGGGCCTCGACGTCGGGGAAGCGGCGGACGAAACGTTCATAGTAGGCCCGAACCGTCTCGACCCGCGTCTGCTGGAGCATGACCTCCGAGACCCACACCCGGTAGGGGTCCCGGGACCGACGCCACGGCAGGTCCCGGGCATGCTCCCGAAACCACGTCCGTAGGACGTCCCGAAAGGCCTCAACTGGAAAGTCGATCATGGCTTGATCCAGTGATGAAGGGACGGAGTGACGAATAATAAATCGTTGTCCGTACTGCCGCAAAGCCCAGGGGGCACCCTTGGCGAGCCACTACCGATTCCTACGAACCTGGACAACGCGAAGTCCAATGATTGACCTTCGTTTTGAAAAAGTTCTGGGTTTCTCCACGGTAGAACCCACCCCCGGCATCCGGCCTCCATCGTCACCCCGTCACTTTTCCGATATCGCTCGACATCTTCGAACAGACCCCTACGAACTTGGACAACACGAAGGTCAATAGGACGGCCACGCCCCATCACGGATGCGGCGGCCGGCCCCGACGGGAGGGCGGCCCGATAGCATTGCGGTACCATACCTCGACCTGCAGGGTCGTCTCCCGCGTCAGCGTGCCAGCCACGCCCTGCACCCGAAGGCTATGGGAACCCTCCTCGACCCGGCCGAGAATCCGGATCGTCAGCCGACTGCTCCCCGACCCGTCGGCAAGGAGCGTCACCGGGTTGGGGGCAAAATCACACGTCATTCCGGCCGGAAGGTCCCGACAGGCCAGGACGACGTTGGCCTGAAAGCCGTTTCGCGACTGGAGCGTGCACAGGCCTGTGGCGGGTCGGCTCGGAGATGCGGCGATCTGGGTCGGCTGGCATTCGACACTAAAGTCCGGCGATACCGGACACTGGCGAACGGTCACGCCGTCGGTGTCCACCGCGCCGGCCGTAGAGATGACGGGGACGGCGCCCGTATCGGCTATCCCGGCAGGGGTGGAGGTGGTCTGGACCGTAGCCGCCTGCGGGACGGCAGACGTGGCCTGTATCAGGGGGCAGGGACTTCCCACGTCCCCGGCCCCATCCGTTTGGACGACCCACACGTCCCGGTTCAAGGCGTTGAACGACTGAGACATGCCAGCGACGACCAAACCCCCGTCGGGCATGGCCTGAATAGCGTAAGCCCAATCATAGCTGAGACCGCCGTACCGTTTCTGCCACACGACTCCACCGTCGGGTCGGAGCCGCAGGACCCAGAAGTCTCCCAGATACACAGCCCCAAAGGACGTCGTAAAGCCGGCGACGACCAGATCCCCGTCGGGCAGGGTCTGCACGGCGTAAGCATAATCGTCCGCTGCACCCCCATAGGTAGTCGTCCACTGGACGGAACCCGATCCGTCCAGCCTGAGGACCCAGACGTCGTTCGCTCCGACCCCGAAAGACTCTGTGTAACCGGCGACGACAAACCCCCCGTCGGTCGTGAGGTCGACCGAGTTTGCCCAATCCTGCAGACCGCCCCCATAGGCCCTCTGCCAGAGGACGTTCCCCACCCCATCCAGCCGCAGGACCCAGGCATCGTAACTCCCGGCCCCAAAGGATGTCGTAAAGCCGGCGACGACAAAACCCCCGTCGAACGTCGTACGAATCGAATACCCCACGTCACTCCCCCCGCCGCCGTATCGCCTTTGCCACACGACGTTTCCCTGGGCGTCCAGCCGTAAGAGCCAAGCGTCCAGCCCCACTGCTCCAAAAGCCGTCGTGGCCCCTACGACGACGAAGCCCCCGTCCGGTGTCAGGTCCAGGCCGTACGCCACGCCGGGTCCGTAGGCTTTTTGCCATACGAGGCTACCGGTCGGGCTTAGACGAAAGACCCATGCCCTCGATTCCCCATCGGCCGTAAAAGAATAGGTATAGCCCACGACGACGAAGCCCCCGTCGGGCAAGGGTCGAACGGCATAGGCCCCGTCGGTTCCGCTTCCACCGAACGCCTTTTGCCAAAGGAGATTTCCGTCGCCGTCCAGCCGCAGGACCCAGGCATCCGCCCCGCCGGACCCGAAGGAGTCCGTAAAACCGGCGACGATGAAGCCCCCGTCGGGAGTCGTTCGCACCGAGTAAGCAATCTCGACCTGACTCCCGCCGTACGTCCGAGCCCACGTCTGGGCGAGGACCGGTTCTCGCCCTCCCCACAGGAAAAGGCCGCTCAACAGGACGAGTCGCTTCATGGTCCGAATAGTCTACGTCCGACACTCGCACGCGAGAGCGGGGTCCACGACATCCCAGTGCCGTACTCTGATGCTTAGAGGGACGGGTGACGAGTAATCATTGCCCCTATTGCCGTACTGCCCTGCCTTACTACCCTACTGCCCAATCGCCTCGGCTCCCCACGAAATTCGGAATCCACAGGTCCTGTGGAAGACTCGCGGAGAAGTCTTGACAGAGAGCGTTTCTCGGACGATCGTCCTCGGGATTCTCTCCCTACCACGGATCGTGGTCAAGCGCTGGGGTGGTTCCCATCTATGGTGTCTTGAAACCGCACGGCACCCGCCGTGAAACCCCGACCCGGCCTCTTCAAATAGCGAATCAGGATATGGGGGCCGGATTGCATCGTCTCGTCACTCTATCCCTTCGTCGCCCCCTCACTTTTACCGGATAAGACCCGCTGGCGAAACAGTTGAAGCTGGACCATCATCGGCTCCAAGAACCACTGGGCCGCTGAGGCCCACCGACAGCCCATCGCAATCCGGTGGGCCTCGTCCAGGAGGCGCTCGACCTTATCCAACACAGCCTCCCACGGCATGAGCTTCCAGTACGTCAGCCGGCGGACGTCCTGCCGGACGTCTTTGCCCGTGACAGACGGCTCGCCATAGACATCGAGGATGTCGTCCAGGCACTGGAAAGCCCGACCGATGGTCGTTCCGAACCGGCGGAGGCTCACCATCTCCATCGGGTTCGCCCGACTGAGGAGACCAGCCGTGACCGTGACGAACTCGAACAGTACGGCCGTCTTATATAGATGGATTTGGTCGACGGTCGCTTCGTCCCAGGCCGGTGGGTGCAGGTCTTGCCATTGACCCGTGATGAGACCCGGTCGACCGATGGTCCAGGCCAGCTGTTGGATGATCTGAAGCGTCGTAGCGGGTTCCACGCTGGGAAGCCGGGCGAGGACTTCATAGGCCAGGTTGACGAGGCTGAAGGCCGTCAGGATGGCGGCGTCCTCACCGAAGGTGAGGTGCACGGCGGGATGACCCCGCCGGAGTTTGGCGTCGTCCATGCTCGGCAGGTCGTCCAGGATGAGCGATGCCGCGTGGACCATCTCGACGGCGGCCGCCGCCAGGAGGGCATCCGGCTTGGGGCCTTGCAGGGCCTCCGTGAGACTGACCAGCAGAAGGGCCCGCAGCCGCTTGCCGCCGTCGACGGTCGCATACTCCATAGCGTTCCGAATCGTCGGAGGCACGTGCGGCGGCGCCGCGGCCAGGATTTCCCGTAGGACCGTCTCGACCTGCTCCCGCAGGGATCGCAGGGGCGGAGCGTCCAAGCCTTCCCAGTCCATCACTCGGCCTCACCGGGCTGGGTACACTCGATCTTACCCAAAGGAGCGGCCAGGATAAAGGCCTATGGACGAGGGACGGGTGCCGTATGTCCCGACGCTCATCGGCCCGGGGGCCGGCCCTGCCCTCCCCTCGGACGAAGGAGTTCTGCTACTATAGAAGGGAGAACTCGGGCGTCCCGCTCGCTGAGGAGGCATTCGATGATCCGAAAGAAGTACTCCAAAAACCGCTGTTGGGTCACCTTTGAGGTGCCGGGTGGTGAAGGCGTGGAATGGGTCGAGATCGTGGGTGAATGGAACGGTTGGCAACCCGAGCCGATGAATCTCCGGAAGGACGGCGCTTACAGTCTCACGAAGGTCTTTCGTCCCGGCGAGGCCTACCGGTTCCGCTATCGGATCAACGGGAGCGAGTGGAGAAATGACGAGCAGGCGGACGGCTATGTACCCAACCCCTTTGGGAGTGAGGACTCCGTCGTCCGGGTCTAATGAACTTGGCTTTGGGCATGTCTATGGAACCTCGCGTCGTCCAAGGGCGTAGGGGGTCTGCTCCAAATCATTGGTCGTACTGCCCTATTGCCGTATTGCCACGTCGGGCACACGTGGCGAGACACTACTGCCTTGTTAAGAAATGGATGCAGGATACAGGATGCATGATGCAAACCCCGTGGGCGCGTTTTTCAGCGGCCGGGCTCGGTCTTCGGTGCTCGGCGTTCGGTCCTCGGCGTCGAACCGGCTCCGGTGCCGGGTACCAGGTCCCAGGTGCCAGATAGCCGGTACCCGATACCTGGTACCTGGCACCAGGCGGAATGCCCGTCTCATGCTTCGAAAAACCCGCACACGGGGTATGCATCCTGTATCCTGCATCTGATTTATACTCGTTACCCGTCACTCGTGACTCGTCACCCATTACTCGTTACCCGTCCCTTCCGAGGTCCGCTCCATCGACGAGGGACCCGGCTCTTGTCTGAAGCCCTCCCACGCCGCCCGGTCGACCCACCAGATGAGGTCGCCTTGCAGAGGTCGCACAGCGCTGGCTGGACAGCCCCAGGGGTCCGGCGGGTCGGCCAGAGCCCGTCGAAGGGCCGCTGTCTTCTCGGGACCGGTCACGATGAAATAGACGCAGTTCGCCTGATTCAAGACCGGCAGGGTGAGCGTCAGCCGGAGGGGCGGGTCGGCCCTCGGTTCCCGCACGGCGACGACCCAGCGTTCTTGCTCGGCCAGGGCCGGTGATCCCGGGAAAAGGGACACCGTGTGGCCGTCGGCACCGACGCCCAAGAGGACCAGGTCGAAGACGGGCCAGGGACCTCGAAAATGCGCTCGGAGCCGGGCTTCATACGCCCGGGCTGCCGCTTCGGGGTCCGGCTCCGTCGTCGGCATGGGATGAATCTGGTCGGGAGGGATGGGCACGTGGTCTAAGAAGACTTCCCGGACCATCCGGTAGGTGTTCCGGGGGTCCTCGAAGGGCACGTAACGCTCGTCGCCCCAGAAGACATGGACCCGGTCCCAGGGAACGTTGTCCCGAAAGGCCTCGACGAGGCGTCGGTACGTCCGATGAGGCGCCCGACCGCCCGAGAGGGCGATACAGAAGCGGCCTCGGTGGGCGACGACTGTCCGGATCCGCTCGGCCAGCGCCTCGGCGACCGCCTGGCTCAAGGCGTCGGGGTCCGGATATACCCGCACGTCGAGTCGTCTTTTCATGACCGGCATGGTCCTCCATGTCCCGGATGAACAGGCTCCCCCCAGGAACCTGGCCGGCCCCGGCGTCCGCTACCGGATGCCCGTGTCGTAGTGAATCTCTACGTAGGTCCACTCCCCAGGCCGGACGGTCACGACCTGCGGGGCGGCCCGGGGATACCGGTCCCTCGACTCCGGGATGAGCCGATACCGGCCCGGCGGCAAGGGAACTCGAAAGCGTCCTTCGGCATCCGAAGTGAAACGGACGACCTCCCGGCCGCCGTCTTCCGCCAGGACCCGAACCGTCGCCGCATAGGGCTTGTCCTGACAAGCCGGGTCGTCCTCCCGGACCGGCCCCGGACAGGTAGGACCGAGGAGGATACGACCCGTGATGCCGCTGTCCGCCGAAGCCGTCAGAGGACATCCGGGGGGACCGGCCGCCAGCAAAAGCCAGGTCCCGACGACTCCGACGATGCTCTCCCACCGACGCATGGCCGACCCTCCGAGTCCATGATACGAGCCCCGTTCGTCCAGTACAACCGACCCCTCTCGGCGGTCATTTGACGTCCTTTGGAAGGCACCTGTAAGATAGAGGCCCGGCGTCGAGGGGCCCACGTATGGCCAAGAAGGCGGGCATCGTTCTTCGCTTCCGGGGCGTTCGGGGGAGTCATCCCGTACCGGGACCGCATACGGTGCGGTATGGGGGGAACACCTCCTGCGTGGAGGTCCAGGCGGGCGGTCACCGGATCCTCTTGGATGCGGGGACGGGAATCATCTCTTTGGGGGACGAGCTGTTTCAGGCCCATATCGCCTCGGTGCAGGAGACGGCCGTTTCCGAGTCGCTCGTCCTGACCATCTTGTTCAGTCATATGCACTACGACCACACGCAGGGTCTTCCCTTTTTCAAGCCCCTCTTCTTTCCCTCCACGACGTGCTTTCTGTTCGGACCCAAGACCCTGGAGATCTCCTTTGAGGAGGGTCTTCGCCGGGCGATGGTCTCGCCTTACTTTCCCGTGAACCTGGAGGACCTCCAATCCGTCCGGGTCATCCGGAGCGTGAAGCCCAGCGAGGTCATCGTCTTTCAGGAAGGCTCGATGTATCCGGAAGTCTACAACGCCACACGGGAGCGGCATCTCTATCAAAACGCTCCCCTCAAGGTGTGGGTCGGCCATTCCTTGGCCCATCCCGACGGGGGCGTTTACATGTACCGCATCGAGTACCGCCACGCGGCTGTCGTCTACGTGACGGATACGGAGGGCTACGTCGGGGGCGACCGCCGGGTCATCCAGTTCGCTCGGGGGGCCGACGTCCTGATCCACGATTCCCAGTACATGCCGGAGGAGTACACGTCCTCGCTATATCCCGTGCAGGGCTTCGGGCACAGCACCTGTGAGATGGCCGCCGAAGTCGCTCGGGCGGCGGGGGTCCAGCGTCTTTACCTCTTCCACTACGATCCCCAATATAGGGATGAACAGATCGATGCCATGATCGAGCGGTCCCGGTCGATCTTCCCAAACACGACCGGCGCTTACGAAGGCTTGACAGTAGAGATATAGATGATGAGATGATAAAGTGACGGGGTAGCTGATGGGTCGGAGACGGGATACGATGGGGGACGCTCCGGCGCGGTTGGCATGGATCCTGATCGGATTCGGCCTCTTCTTGGTGGTCCTGGGTTTGCTCCTGTGGGGCCTGACCCGGTTGCCGGGCCTGGGCTTCCTGGGGCGTCTGCCGGGGGATTTCCACTGGAAGAGGGGCTCCGTCGAGGTATACTTTCCCCTGGCGACGAGTCTCCTGATCAGTCTGCTTCTGACCCTGCTCCTGAATCTCCTGTTTTGGCTGAAGCGGCACTGACCCCGAGACCTCTTCCGGGTCGGGGCCGACGGTGAAAAACATGGCTTGGCGCTTTCGCTTCACGACGCCCCGGATATGTCTGAGTCTACCGGCCCGGTCCGTTCGCGAGCTTCAACGGCTCGTGCGCGCCTACGAGACCCGGGTCGACCTCCTGGAAGTCCGCCTGGACTGGCTCCGAGACTGGACGGTCGAGGACCTGGAGTTCCTACGGGATCGACCGGTCCTCTGGACTTTCCGGCCTGTCCGGCAGGGTGGAGAGTTTGCCGGGGCCGACAGCGAGCGGTTCGAGGTCTTGCGCCAGATCGGGCGTCGGCGTCTCGGTCAGTGGGTCGACGTCGAGTGGGACGTGTGGCCGCCCCTCATCATGGAGCTTCGGGGGTACTTTAAAGTCCTCTTGTCGTACCATCAGTACGACGGCCACCTCCCGCCTTGGCCTGACCTCGGAGAACTCTTCCGCGCCAAGCCGCACGACGCCGTCAAAATCGCCCTGACGCTCCACCGGTGGGCGGACATCGTCCGTTTCTTGGACATCGTCGAAGCCTGTCAGGCAGAAGGCTGGGATGGCGTGTGGGTCGTCATGGGACCTCGGGGGACCTGGCTCCGTATCCTGACGCCCTGGTTTGGGGGGCTCTGGACCTATGCGTCCCCGGAGGGGACCGGCCGGGCGACGGCGGACGGTCAGGTCTCCGTCGAGGAGTTGCGGCAGGTCTACCGCTACCCCGAGATGGCTCCGGACCATCGGATTTACGGCCTCCTGGGTGACCCCGTCGCCCATTCGGTGTCGCCTTATATCCACAATCGGCTCTTTCAGGAAGTCGGCTTGGCGGCCCACTATGTCCCCTTTGCCGTCGACGACCTGGAGGCCTTCCTACGGGTGATGCATGTTCTACCCCTTGGGGGACTGAGCGTCACGGTGCCCCACAAGATAGCCATCCTTAGGTACCTCGACGACGTCGAGCCGGCGGCTCGGGACATCGGAGCCGTCAACACGGTCGTCCGCCGGGAGGACCGGTGGGTCGGGGCCAACACCGACTGGGTCGGGTTCTGGCGACCCCTCGTTCGACGGTTCGGCGTTCGCTCCTGGCGGGCTCTGATCGTAGGCGCCGGTGGGGCGGCCCATGCCGTGGCCTACGCCCTCCGCCGGGCGGGATGCTCCTTCGCGGTGACGAACCGCACGCACGCCAAGGCCGAGGCCTTGGCCCGCCGGTTCGGGGGCACGGCCGTCCCGTGGGACGCCGTCAAGCCGGGGGCCTTCGACCTCCTCATTCACACGACGCCCCTCGGTATGGCGCCCCATATCGATACGCTCCCTCCTATCCCGGATGCCTGGCTGGTGGACAAAGTCGTCTACGACCTCATCTACAACCCCCCGGAAACCCGACTCCTGCGACGGGCTCGGGCCGTCGGCGCTCGGGCCGTCCTGTCCGGCCTGCCGATGCTGGCCGAGCAGGCGGCCGAGCAGTTTCGGTTGTGGACGCTCCAGACGGTTCGAGCCGATGACATCGTCGCCCTGGCCCAGGCCCACTTGGAACGGCAGAGCGAAACGTTTAATATATTTGACTAGATTAGGGGGTGGCCCGGTAGGCGGCGTATGGGTTCAAGCTCCGCTCGGAAGGGCGGGGTATTTTCGGCAGTTCGGGACTCGCCGATTCCGAGCGTCGGAGGCCGGAGCATGAAGGCGCCCATTATCGGCATCGACCTGGGGACGACGAATAGTTGCGTCGCCGTCTTTCAGAATGACCGGGCCGAGGTCATCCCCAACAAGGAAGGTGCTCGGACGACGCCCTCCATCGTGGCCTTTACCGAACGGGGGGACCGCCTGGTCGGTCAGATCGCCAAACGGCAGGCCCTCCTGAATCCGGCCAACACGATCTTTGCCGTCAAGCGCCTCATCGGCCGTAAGTATCAGTCCCCGCCGATCCAGCAGGCCCTGCCGCTTCTACCTTACAAGATCGTGCCGGCCCCCAACGGCGACATCCGTATCGTGGCCCAACAACGGGAATACAGCCCGGAAGAGATTTCGGCTTACATCCTGGCCTATCTCAAGGAGTGCGCCGAGGACTATCTCGGCGTCCCGGTCACCGAGGCCGTCATCTCCGTACCGGCTTACTTCGACGACGCCCAGCGGCAGGCGACCAAGGATGCCGGCCGCATCGCCGGCCTGGAGGTCCGCCGCATTCTCAACGAGCCGACGGCCGCCGCCCTGGCTTACGGCCTCGACAAGACGGACCGTCGGGAGATCATCGCCGTTTACGACCTCGGGGGCGGCACCTTCGACATCACGATCTTAGAAAACGACCGGGGCCAATTCCGGGTCCTGGCGACGGCGGGTGACTCCTTCCTGGGCGGGGAAGACTTCGACCAGCGCATCATCCAGTGGATGGTCGACAGCTTTCTGCAGGAGACGGGGATCGACCTCCGAGCGGACCGGATGGTCATGCAACGGGTCAAGGAGGCGGCCGAAGCGGCCAAATGCGAGCTGTCGTACCAGCCGGAGACCCGTATCCACCTCCCCTTTATCGCCGTCGACGCGTCGGGTCCGAAGCACCTCCAGATGACCCTGACCCGGGCCAAATTCGAGTCGATGGTCGAGGACCTCATTCAGCGAACCCTGGAGCCGTGCCGACGGGCCCTGCAGGACGCCGGCCTGAAGCCGCAAGACGTCACGAAGGTCATCCTCGTCGGGGGTCAGACCCGGATGCCCAAGGTCCAGGAGGCCGTGGCCCGATTCTTCGGGACGGCCCCGAGTCGGGAGATCAATCCCGACGAGGTCGTCGCCGTAGGGGCGGCCATCCAGGCGGCCATCCTCGCCGGGGAGGTCCGGGAGATCACGCTCCTGGATGTGGTCCCCATGTCGTTGGGTGTCGAGATTCGGGGCGGCCGGTTCGTCCCCCTGATTCCCCGGAACACGCCGGTCCCGACCCGACACTCGCAGATCTTCACGACCGTGCAGGACAATCAGCGGGTCGTCGAGATCCACGTCCTGCAGGGGGAGAGCGAGCGAGCCTACGAGAATCGGTCCCTGGCCCGCTTTGAGCTGACGGACATCATGCCGGCTCCGGCCGGGATCCCCCAGATCGAGGTCACCTTCGAGGTCGATGCCAACGGCATCCTGCAGGTCTCGGCCGTCGATATCGCTACGGGCCGGGAACAGTCCATCCGGGTCCATCCCTCCAGCGGCCTCTCCCGCAAGGAGGTCGAGCGCCTGGCTCTGCAGGCGGCCGACGAGGCCGAACGCCGCAAGCAGGCCCAGCAGGTCGAGAAGTACAAGAAAGAGTTGGCCGACCTGCTGGAGAATAGCCGGAAGGTCTATTCCCAGTTCGAGAACCATCTGGACGAGAGCGAGCGGAGTACTGTCCAGGCCGCCTTCCGCCAAGTCCAGGCCGCCCTCCATTCGGGGAACCTGAGTCAGCTCCAGGAGGCCCTCGAGCAGATCCAGCAGGTGTCGGAAATCTTGACGCAGGCCATGTTCCGGACGGCCATGGACTCAGGCCCGAACCCGCCCCTCATTTGATACGGAAGGGAGTGACGAAGTGACGAAGTAACAAACTAGAAGGGCGGCAGTACGGCCGTAGGGTGTCTGTTTCATTTTTGGCGGGCGGATGCTCGAGAAATTCTGTTCAGATATGGGAAAGCTTGGGATGGACCCCCGGGTAGCCCGTCGGCCCTGCCCCTTGAGGCTTTTCGGGAGCTCACCCACCCGCTTTGGAACAGACCCATAGGGCAGTAAGATCCCATCCTGCACTTTGTATCCTGCAGACCCGATGAAGTATCCGGCCTTCGGCCATGGAGGGATGAGGCATGAGGGGTGAGGGAGATGCGACCTTCCCGCGCTCCTCGTCCAAGCCGGACGCCGATGGCCAAACATCGAGCCTCCTTTTAACTCGTTACTCCGCCACTCCGTCACCCCGTCACTCCGTTACTTCGTCCCAGCGGGCTTGCATCTTACAATCCTGGGGGCTAAGTTAGAATTCCATACCTTTCCAGCCCCCTGCAGAGAGGGCTGCCGTGCCGTTTGTCAAGGAGATCGTCGAGGGTCTTACGTTTGACGACGTCTTCCTGGAACCCCGGGCCTCCCGGGTCTTGCCCCAGGAAACGGACGTCTCGACCCGGGTGTCCCGTCACCTGCGTCTGAACATCCCCATCGTCAGCGCCGCCATGGACACGGTCACCGAGGCCCGTATGGCCGTGGCGATGGCTCAGAACGGGGGCCTCGGGGTCATCCACCGGAACATGTCGATCGAACGGCAGGTGCAGGAAGTCCAGCGGGTCAAGCGCTACGAGAGCTGGATCGTCCGGGAACCCATCACGATCGACCCGGACGCCTCCGTCCACCAGGCCCTGGACCTAATGGCCCGACACGGGATTTCTGGCATCCCCGTCGTTCGCAACGGATACTTGATGGGCATCGTCACGACCCGGGACCTGCAGTTTGAGACGGTCCGGTCGAGGCCGGTCCGGGAGGTCATGACGCCTCGGGAACGGCTGATCACGGCCCCCGAGGGGATCACCCTGGAAGAGGCCCGGTCGATCCTCCAGCGTCACCGAATCGAGAAACTTCCCCTCGTGGATGCCCAAAATCGCCTACGGGGCCTGATCACGGCCAAAGACATCAAAAAGACGGCTCAGTACCCCTTGGCCGTCAAAGACGCCCAGGGCCGCCTGCGGGTGGCGGCGGCCATCGGTGTCCAGGACGCCCCCGAGCGGGCGGCCGCCCTCATCGAAGCGGAGGTCGACCTCCTGGTCATCGATACGGCCCACGGCCACAGCCAGCGGGTCCTGGACACGCTTCGGTATCTGAAGTCCCGATACCCCGAAGTCGACGTCGTCGTCGGGAACATCGCCACCGAGGAGGCCGCTCGGGACCTGATCCGCTACGGCGCCGACGGCCTGAAAGTCGGCATCGGACCCGGCAGTATCTGTACGACCCGGATCGTCACCGGCGTCGGTGTCCCCCAGATCACGGCCATCCTGCGGGTCGCCTCGGTCGCCCGGGATGCAGACGTGCCCGTCATCGCCGACGGCGGGATCCGGTACTCGGGCGACATCACCAAGGCCATCGCCGCCGGGGCGGACGCCGTCATGCTGGGCAACCTCCTGGCCGGGACCGACGAGAGTCCGGGCGAACTTATCCTCTATCAGGGCCGCTCTTATAAGGTCTACCGTGGGATGGGCTCCTTGGGTGTGCTGGCCCAGGGCCTCGGCCGGGACCGCTACAGCCAGGACGAAGTGCCGGATACGGCCAAGATCGTCCCCGAGGGCGTCGAGGGACGCGTCCCCTACCGCGGGACGGTCGCCCAGGTCCTGGCCCAGCTCGTCGGGGGCTTGCGGTCCGGCATGGGCTACTGCGGTTGTGCGACCCTGGCCGAACTGCAGACTCAAACCCGCTTCGTGCGCGTGACGTGGGCCGGCTATCGGGAAAGCCACGTCCATGACGTGACCATCACCAAGGAGACACCCAATTACCACGTGGAGTGACGGAGTGACGAAGTGACGAGTAATAAGTGACGAGTGACGAGTAACGAGTGACAAATCATTGCCTTATTGCCGTACCGTCCCATTGCTGAATGGACCTCGCCCTCTACGTTCACGTCCCGTTCTGCGTAGACCGTTGCGTGTACTGCGATTTCGTGACGGTCCGCTACGAACCCGCCGGACGCCGCCTCTACGTCGAGGTCCTCCTCCAAGAAATCCGCCATTGGGCCGACCGACTGACGGATCGGGTCGTCCAAAGCGTCTACTTCGGAGGCGGTACCCCCGGCCTGCTCCACGCCGGCGAAATCGGGCGGGTCCTGGACGCCCTCCGGTCGGCTTGGCCGGTGGCGAAAGACGCCGAGATCACCGTCGAGACGACCCCCTGGGCCGTCACGGCCTCGAAACTCCGGGACCTCCGGGACCTGGGCGTGAACCGTATCAGCGTGGGACTCCAGGCTTATGACGACGGCCTCTTGACGGCAATGGGCCGGGTTCATCGCCGGCGTCACATCGAGCGAGCCAACGCACTCCTGCGGGCCAGTGCCTGGAACTGGAATGCCGACCTCATCCTCGGGTACCCGGGTCAGACGGCGGCCCTGTGGCGGTCTACGGTAGAAAGCCTCCTGCAGGATGCCCCGCCGCACGTCTCCCTGTACGTCTTAGAGGTCCACGAGTCCACGCCTCTGGGCCGCTGGGTCACGGCCGGAGCCATCCGGCCGCCGTCCGACGCGTGGGTCGATCGGGCCTGGCGGTGGGCCTACGCCCGGTTTCGCCGGGCCGGTTATCGATTTTATGAGGTCTCGAACCTGGCCCGGCCGGGGTTTGAATCCCGTCATAACCGGATCTACTGGCGGCTGGGCGATTACCTGGGCTTCGGGATGGGAGCCCACTCCTGCGTAGGACCCTACCGCTGGCAGAACCCTTCGGCGTGGCTGGACTATAGTCGGATGGTCCTCCGGGGAGAAACCCCCGCTCGAACGTTCCGGGACCGACGGGAGCGGCTTCGGGAACGCATCCTCCTGGGCCTTCGGACTCGCTGGGGCATCCCCTACCGATGGCTGACCCGCTATCACGGGTCCCACGACGGATGGCGGACCTTCCTGGACGAGGCCGTCCGGCAGGGTTGGCTCCGATGGGACCGGGAGCGCCTCCGGGCGACGCCTTCCGGCTGGCTTCGGCTGATGGCCCTGTACGAGGGCCTGGGCGTAGGATGACGCCGGGCGCTCCGCCGTCGGCCGTGGAACCGTCCGGTCATTTTTCATCCGGGACCCGACCTGCCCGGCCTGCGGCGACCACCAGGAGCGCCGGGACGGCCGGCAGGCGAAACCGGCCAAATTCGATGCCGGGTGTCGTCGCAAAGCAGAAGTAAAAGGCGATGACTCCCAGGACCCCCCGCAGGGCGTCCCGATCCCGAAGACCCTGCCGGAGGGACCATCCGACGAGTCCGTACCAGAACAAGGCTCCCCCGAGGCGAATGAGGCTCGAGGCGGGCAGTCGCTGAAGCCATGCGGGATACGCCGGGTCCGGGGCCAGCCACGTGGCCAGCGTATTCCACACGAACATCCCGACCCACCCCGGCCCGTGGGCCCGCACGACCCGCCACCCGACTTCCCGAAGACACCCGATGTAAGCCGGCCGCTCGACGGCAATGATCAAACCCCGCAGGCCGGCGGGCTTATGATCGTAGGTTCCCCAGAGGGGGTCTCGATACAGCCACCGGGCCCGCAAAACGGCAAACCGCTGGAGGACTTCGGCCTCCCGGGGGTCCAAGACGTTCGGCCCAAACATCTTCTCCAGGAGGGCCAGGACCGTCGGTTCAAACCGGGACGGGGCATTCAGCCAGGCGTCGGCCGAGGTACCTTCCCGAGCCTCTCCGCACCGGCGGACCCATCCCCACGTCTGGAGGCGATAGCTCAGCGTCGGCGACAGACCCCCCGCCTGCTGTTCCCGAACGACCCGCCACCAGTAGGCCACACTGTGCTGACCCGGTCGGGCCATCACGGCGTCGTAGTAGCTCAGCCGGGCCGGAATCCAGCTACTGAAGAACCACTGGCCCGTGTACCAGTAATTCCGCAGAAACCAGGGTACCAGGACGAGGCCGTAGGCCAGCCCCAGGAGCCCGACGCGGGCCGCCTCCTGGCGGGAGAACCGGTGAAAGCCCCACCAGGCCAGACCCCATACGAAGGGCACGGGTAGGTGGATCGACCGGACGTACGTCGCGATCCCGAAGGCCAGGCCCGCCCGGACGGCCCATGCCCAGGACGCCCGCCGCAGACCCTCCAGCCATAGAAACAGGCCCAACATCCAGAAAGTCATGAAGGGGATTTCCGTCAGGAGCCATCCGGCATACAGGGGCGTCAAGGGATTTAGGGCATACACCCAGGCGACCGCCCAAGCCCGTCGGGACGACGTCACCCGGGCCGCTACGGCCCGCAGGAGCCCGACGTTCAGCGTATCCAGCAAGACCTGAACGACCTGCACGATGGCCGGTGTCGGGACAAAGCGGTACACCAACCCGACGATCCAGGGGTATCCGATCGTGCGGCCGAAGGCCGGGAAGTGACCCGTGGCCTGGAATACGTACCCCAGGAGGTCGTACTCCCAACTGTCGAGGTTGAAGTAGGGACTGAGATATCGCCGGTGGAGCCAGAGAAAGCCGCTCCGCCACACCAAGGCCGCCGCCAGGAGACCCGCCAGCCGCATCGCCCACCTATCCACCGCCCTGCTGGGTCGCCTGCCAGACCTCCCGGACGACTCCATCGGGAATCGCCCGCAAGGCCAAAAAGAGCAGGAAGGACAGGACGATCACGTCGTCCAGATGACCCGCCAGGGGGATAAAGTCCGGGATCAGGTCGATGGGCGATAGGGCGTACAGCAGAGCCAAGTGCAAGAACCACCGGGACCGCCGGGGCACGCGGGGGTCCGCCATCAGACGGCGACAGAACCGGGCACAGGCCGAAGCATTTCGAAGCACCGGCCGGATGACCTCAAAGGCCGGAGGCACCCGGAGATAGACGGACGCCAGGATCGAGAGGGTCAACACGCCAAAGACGACCGCCAAGGACACGCGGACGGGGATTTGGACGTAGCCTGCAATGAGCATCTTTGCGCCGACGAAGGCCAGGATGACGGCAACCCCGTACCGCAGATAGGCAAAAAGGCCCAGGATGCCGCTCAGCATGAAGAAGAGGGCCCGCAGGCCGAGGATGGCAAAGATGTTGGACGTGTACACGATGAAGGGGTCCCGCGTGACGGCCAGGACGGCGGGGATGGAGTCCAGGGCAAAGACCAAGTCCGTCGTCTCGACGGCGATGAGGGCAACCAGCAGGGGGGTGGCATGCCAGCGGCCCTGGACTTTCACGAAGAAGCGGTCCCCGTGAAGCCGAGAGGTCACGGGGAACATTCGTCGAAATAGCCGGAGGACGGGATTTTTCTCGGGGTCGACCTGCTCTTCCTTCTCGACCCAGACCCGGAATGCCGTGATGACCAAAAGGGCCCCAAAGACGTAAGTCATCCAGTGAAACCGTCGGATCAGCTCGAGGCCCCCAAAGAGCATAAGGGCCCGCATGACAAGCGCCCCCAGGATCCCCCACTTGAGGACCCGGGGTTGGTACAAGAGGGGAACGTGGAAATATGAAAATATAATGATAAAAACAAAAAGATTATCCACGCTTAGGGATTTCTCGATTAAATAGGCCGTCAGGAACTCCATCGCCCGAACGGGACCCATCGCCCACCCGACACCTACATTAAAGGCCAAGGCAACCCCAACCCAGACGGCACTCCAGACCGTGGCTTCCCGCAGAGAAATCACATGGGCCCGCCGCTGAAGGACCCCCAGGTCCAGCGACAGCATGACGACGACGATGCTCGCGAAGACGAGCCACCCCCACAGTTCCGACATATCCGGGTCTCCCGCCCTTCAAGGGTGCCCCAACATAGAACGCTATTATAGCCGGGAGCCGCCTGCCCCTGAAGGCCCGGTTGACGGCCCTCTGAATCGCCGGCCCAATCTTGCCTTTTATGGCTCTCATCTTTATCCTGCATCGGCGACTATCCTTTCGCCGGAGCACGCCATGCCGGTCTGGTTTGGGACGGACGGACTTCGGGGGACGAGTTTTCGGTTTCCCGTGGCGGAGGCGCCCTTCCGGGCCATCGGCTTCTTCTGGGGCCGCTTCCTACGGGAGCGGTACGGCTCCAGCGTCGAGGTCCTCGTCGCCCGGGACACCCGGGCCAGTGGCGGTCCCCTGGCCCGAGCCTTGATGGAGGGCCTATCGGCGGCCGGTTGCCGGTGCCTGGACGTCGGCGTGTTTCCGACCCCGGCGACGATCTGGCTGGCGGCCGACCGGGGCTGTTTCGCGGCCATCGTGACGGCGTCCCACAACCTGTACCCGGACAATGGCCTCAAGCTGGTCGGCCCCGATGGCAAGAAGGTCCCCGTCGAGGTGGAAGACTACCTGGAGGGTCGTTTGCGGGAGTATGTCCCGCCGCCGGACGTCTTGAACGTCCGGCCCTATGGAGAGGAAGCGGCCCACCGATATCAAGTCTACGTGATCCGGACTTTCCCGCAGATCGCCCGGTCGGACGCGCCCAAGCCGCCGCTGTACTTGGACTTAGCTCACGGGGCGGCCTATGTTCTCTACCCTCGTATTCTTCGGGCCTTGGGTTGGTCCGTATATCCCCTGCACGACCGACCCGACGGGACCAACATCAACGATCGGGCGGGTGCCGTCTATCCGGAGAGCCTCCTGCGGGTCATGCGGGCCTCGGCTCCGTCCGACAGTCTGGGCTTTGCGTATGACGGCGATGCCGACCGGGCCATCCTGGTCCGACCCGATCACGGCGTCCTCGACGGCCATCATCTCCTGGCCGTGCTGGCCCTCTATGCCCAGGAGCAGGGATGGCGTCCGACCCGGCCGGCCGTCGTCTCAACCGTCATGGCCAACCAAGCCTTGGAGGCCTTCTTAGCCGAGCGGGGTATTGAACTGATCCGGACTCCCGTAGGGGACAAGTACGTCCTTCAGGCCATCGAGGAAAACGACCTGCTCCTGGGGGCCGAGCCCTCGGGTCACCTCATTTGTCGGTCTCTGTCCCCGACGGGCGACGGCCTGTTGACGACGCTTTTATACTTGACCGTGTGGCTGGAACGCCCGGACCTGATTCGGGATGTCCTGACGTCGTACCGGCCGTACCCGCAGGTCCTCCGGAACGTGCCCGTGGCTCGGAAGGTCCCCCTCGAGCAGGTCCCCGGCTTTCAGGAGGCCATCGCCCGGGCTCGGGACGAGTTGGGCGGGCAGGGTCGGGTCTTCGTCCGTTACTCGGGGACGGAGCCTGTCCTACGGATCCTCGTCGAGGCGCCGTCCGAAGGCTTGGCCGTCGAAGTGGCCGATCAGTTGGCCCAAGCGGCCGGGCGGGTCCTTGGGTTCACGGAAAGCGGTCCGGGGAAGGCGGCCCGGGTCAGGGAATGAGGGAGCCGTACAAGGTCCGCAGGGTGCGCCGGATGTCGGCCCTTCGGGAAAACGTCTGGGCGGCCCGAAAGCCCACTTCGTAAAAAGCGGTACGGTCCCGGCAGTAGAGGTCGATGATGGCCCGAAGCTGGCGTTCAAAGTCGGCGTAGTCGGCCTCGTCCATCGCCGGCCACCGGGGATCTCCGTAAATGTCGACCAGTTCGAACCGCTCTTCTCCAAAGAACCAGCCGTTATGACCGGCTTCGATCATCTCGAGGGCGCCGCCGTCCCGGGACGACAGTGTCGGGACGCCGTTGACGCCCGCCTTCATGAAACTCGTCCCGCAGGCCTCCCAGCCCGAGAAGGGCGTGAACAGTAGGAGGTCGCACCAAGCCATCAGCCGTCGAGCCCAGGACAAATTGTAGTTCTCGACGAGAATGACCCGGGGGTCTCGGCGGGCCAGGTCCAAGAAGGTCTCGGCATACCGAATGCCCTCCTCGTCGTGGGGATGAGGCCGACCGCCCAGGACGAATAGGACCGGCAGGTCCGGGTGCCGTTCGATAAAGCGGGTCACGAAGTAGGGCCGCTTGTAGCGGGTCAGCCGTCGGGCCCAGAGGAGGACGGGACCCGGAAAGTCCGTCGGACGACCCCAGTAATGGAGGCCGTCTCGTCGCAGGCGCTCCCGTACGGCCACGAAGGCCGAGAAGTCTTTCGAATCCACGGCCAGGGCGATGTCCGGGTGTTGCCACCGCTTCAGGTAAATCCCATTGGTCGCCGCCTGGAGACGGCCCCGGGCAACCGGAAAGGTCCGCTCGCTGATGCTCCGATGCTTTTCGGAGACGGCAAAGACCCGTCGGGCATGTCGCAGAGCTTGTTCCGTCAGGTGGACGACGGCGTCGTCGAGGGGCGTGGGCCAGCGGCCGGCCTCGATCCAATCCTGAAATTCGGCGGTGACCCACTCCCGGGGGAACACCGGGTGACCCCAAGGACCCGGCGTATGCAGGACGAACCCGGCCTTCTCGGGCGGGACGGCCAGAATCCCCAGGGCCGGGCCGCTTTCCTGAAAGTCGACGTACCGAATGCGGTCCCACCCGAAGCGGTCCTGAATGTATCGGAACGAAGCCCGCACGAGCAGGGCCATCTTGAGGAACCGTTCTCGCTCGTCCCGCTCGATATAGATCCGGTCCGTCAGGGCCGTGGCCCATTCCGGGGCGACGGCCTCGAAGAACACGGCCCGGGCTGTCCCATGACAGTAAGTCAGGGGGCGAATCTGCACGGCCTCGCCACTCAGGGGAATCGTGAAGGCTTCTTCCGGGCAAAGCTTTTGCAGGAAGGCCGGCTCCTGGTCCTCCGGCTCCAGGGCCAGGGTCATTGCCTCGTATCGCTGGGCCACGTAGCCCCGACGGTAGTACAGGGTAAAGACCGTATAGGGCACCCCGAGGTCGGCCATGGCGTAAAACTTGTCCCCCTCCAGGACGCCCAGGCCCCCGGCGTAGGTACTACCATTGTCCAGCGCCAGGTCCAGCGTGACCGAGACGATCATCCATCCCCTCCTCTACCGCCGGCCCTCGATCTCGTCGGCCAGAGCACCGGCGTCGTAGAGCTTTCGAAGCGCCTCGATGATGTAGGCCGTGTGGACGGCGACGGCCCGGGCCTTCGTGTCGTCGTAAATGAACCGGCCTGACAGGCTCTCGATGTTGCCGTCGAAGATGAGGCCGACGACCTCGGCGTTCCGATTGATGACCGGCGAGCCCGAATTGCCCCCGATGATGTCGCAGGTGCAGACGAAGTTGACGGGCGTCGAAAGGTCGAGGCGGTCCTTCCGTTCCCAAAAGCGGGGCGGCAGTTCAAATTCTCCCCGGTTGTCGAAACTCAGGGCCCGATCGAACAAGCCGTAGAGAGTCGTCTTGTAAGGGGCGACGGTCCCGTTCATCGGGTAGCCCCGGACGGTTCCGAAGGACAGTCGAAGCGTGAAGGTGGCGTCCGGGTAGACACTCTTGCCGTACACGGCGAACCGCGCCTGGGCGATCTTCTCGGTCGCCGGCGTCAGCACGCTCTCGACATTTTTGCGGATCCACTCGAGGGTTTCCCGGACGGCAGGCTCGACCCGCCGGGCCAAGTCGATCAGGGGGTCCCGGGACCTCTGGACGGCCCGGAGACCGCCTTCCAGGAGGGCTTTCCGGACCTTCACGTCGGTCAGCTTTGTACCCCCGATGGCCTCTCGGGCCACCTCTTGGGGCGTGCGTCCCTGCAGGGCCGCCTTCACGAAGGGGTCCTCCGGGCCGAGTTCCTCCCGGGCCATTTCCAAAAGGCCTGCCAGGACGGCCTCCTCCATGTCGGGATAGACGGGTGCCGGTGACAGGAGCTGGAACCGAAGTTGCTCCAGCCGTGCTTCCTGAAAACCCGGAAGACGTTCGCCGTCGGGTTTGCGGACTTCTTGAACATACTGGACGATGGTCAGGGCCATACTGGCAAGCCGCGACCCGGCGAATCGCCGGAACAACTGTTGCCGAATAACGCTGGCTTGCTTCTGGGTGACCTGCTCGATGGTGTTCCAGGCGTCCCCGTACTGCTCTTGCCATTCGGGGCGGCTGGCAACGAGCCGTCGGAACTCGTCCTCCTGCTGTTTCCGCTTCGCCAGGAGGTTCGGGTCGAGGAGGCCTTGGTATTCGCCGGTAAAGGCCTTTTTGGCGTTCTCCAGGCTGAAAATCTGGACGAGGGCCCGTCGGGCCTCTTCAGGACCCCGGGCGGCATAGGCCCGCAGGATTTGGATCCTCCGGTCGATGTACCGCAGGAGGAGGGGATATCGCACGTCCCGTTGATAGAGGAGTTGAGCGTATGTAAAGAGCCGGTCCGTCGAACCCGGATGGCCCGACACGAAGACGAGTTCGCCTTCGGCCGGGCCTTTCGAATTCCACTTCAGGTAGTGTTCCGAGCGAATCGGTCGGCCGTTCTCGTAGATCCGGAAGAAGGCCACGTCCAGGTCATAGCGGGGATACGTGAAGTTGTCCAAGTCTCCACCGAAATAGGCGGCCTGGCGCTCGGGGGCGAACACGAGCCGGACGTCCGTGTAGCGCTTGTAGCGGTAGAGCCAGTACTCACCTCCGTGATACAGAGAAACCACCTGGGAGTGGAGACCCGTCTTTTCAAGGCTTTCCTTCTCGATCCGGGCGATCTCGGCCCGTCGGGCTTTCAGGGCTTCCTCCTCGGTCATCCCCGGCCGGACGGCTGACCGGACCCGGTCCGTGACGTTCTCCATCGAGACGAGGACGTTCAGTTCCAGGTCCGGACACGGGAGTTCGTCCTCGGGACGGGCCGCGTAGAAGCCCTCGGCGACGTAGTCTTTGCCGGGCCGGGAGATCTTCTGGAGTTGACCGACGGCGACATGGTGGTTGGTCATGACGAGGCCGTACGGGCTCACGAAGGAACCCGAGCCGCCGTCGCTGAACCGCACGCTGGCCAGCCGCACGTGGTCGAGCCATTCGGGCGTGGGCGTGAAACCGTAGCGCTCCTGGAGGACCTTCAGGGGTGGATTGTCAAACGTCCACATTCCCTCTTCGGCCCGGGGGTGGGTCACCCCCAGGACGAGGAGGAAGACCAGGCCAATACCTCCCCGGAGGAGACGCCGGATATGGCGAGGGGTCTTACAGCACCATCGCCGCCTCATAGGAGCCTCGGTCCGTACGTTATCGACGCGACGTCACGGAAATCCGGCCGGGACATTCCGCGGACGACCCAGCCATCCCCGAAGGAGGCCCTATCATAGGCAATACGACGGATGTCTGCAAGTAAGAAGCGCATCACCTCAGACGTATGTTCTGGGGAAATCCTACCAACCCCATGGACGCGTTTTGCGAAGTGGGAACCGGGAATTCCGCCGGGTTCCGGCCTTCCATTCAGGTATCCAGTACCGGGTACCGGATTCGGTGTCCGGCCTTCGGTCCTCGGCCCTCGACCCGGACGAGGGGCGAGGGAAGGTCGCCATCCCTCCATGGCCGAGGGCCGGATACCGAATACCGGGGGACCGAGCCGGAAAACGCGCCCATCGGGTCTGCCGGGTGTGGACCTGCCGGGGGACCCGTGGTATCCTTTTTCGGACCTGCCTCAATCCGGAGGTGCTCATGTTGCAACACCGGGACGGGCGGTGGGGCCTGGTCCTGGGTACCTTCATCATCGGGGCCTTGGGGGCCCATGCCCAGGAAGTGCAGTACGTAAAGACCCGCATTACCCTCCAAGCGGGGTCCCAGGTCCGCCACCAGCAAGTTATTCAAGTCTACCTGAGCGGCCTCAACATGCGGATCACGGCCGAATGCCCGAATCCTTCGGAAATCGAATGCCCCGATAGTCTATACCTGGGCGGCGAGAAGGCTCTGTATATCATCAATCACCCCCGCAAGCTGGTGATGAAGGTCACGAAGGCCGACATGGAACGCCTCAGCCAGTGGATCCTTCCCCTCCTGCAGTCTGGGGCCGACGGCTCGGGCCGGAGCTCCCATCGGCCGTCGGGGAAGTCGACTCCTCCCGACGAGGGCTGGGTGCTTCGGAAGCTCCGGACCCACGTGCGGGTTGGGCCTTACACGTGTGACGAGTTCGAGCTCCGACGTCGCGGAGAGCCCCGGGGTACGGCCTGCATCGCCTCATACGAGAACCTTGGCCTGAACGAAGCGGCCTTTATGGCCGTCGTTCAGGACCTGGCCCGCATGACCGAGCCGGTCGTACGCGTGTTTCAAACGGAGTGGGACGAGGATCTCGACGAGATCCCGAGTCCATGGACGGCGATCCTTCAGGGGAAGGCGCCTCCCTATTCGGGACTGCCGGTCCGTCAGGTCGTACGGCTGTCGACGGGCGAGGAGTCCGTCAGCGAACTGTTGGCGGCCGGCCGCCAGAAGTTCCCGCCGACGACCTTCCAAGTGCCCGCCGATTACAAAGTCGTCTCCGTCCTGGAGGCCCTGGGCCAGTTCCTCCCCGGGGGCCCGTCGAAGCCGTGAACGGTAGACGAAGTTTTGGGTGCCGAGGTCTGTCGCGCGTTCTGTTCAGATGCAGGACAGGACTGTGTCTTCTGACGGCTTCTATCCTGTATCCTTTACCCTCCATCCATCTCCAGGGCGTCCCGGAGGATGGCCAGGCCGTTCCGGACATCCCAGCCCAAGTCGACCCGCAGGACCCGACGGCCCCGCTCGACCAGGGCCTGGTAGTCCCCGTCTGCCTGGGCCCGGAGCAAACGCCCGAAGGTGAAGGTCGTCTCTGGGATGGGGATGTCCTCGACCGGTTCGTCGATCAACTGAAGGAAGAGGCCCGTATCGGGACCGCCTTTGTGGAGCTGGCCCGTCGAGTGGAGAAAGCGGGGCCCGTACCCCAGGGTCGTGGCGATGCCGAGTCGGTCCCGCAAGCAGTGGCGGATGTCTTGGAGGATGGCCGTCGTCTCGGGCGTCGGGGCCAGGAACGCCTGCAGGGCCACATAGTCTCCCGGACGGACGGACCCCTCCCAGACCCGCAGGACCCGGGCCAGGGTCGTCGGGTCGGCTACCGAAACGGCCGCGACGGGGACGCTCGTCGAACGTTCCATCGCCTGACGGGTCAGGTCCTTCGTCCGTTGGACGTCCGGCTGGTCGAAGGGGTGAACGCCTAAGACGGCACAGGCCGCCGCGACGGCCACCTCCCACCGGAAAAACTCCCCGCCCAGGTCGGCCGGCCCGTCAAGCCGGATGGAAACGACCGGATGACCGGCTTCCTCCAGGCCCGCCATCCATCGCTCCAGGTCTACGTCCGCATCGTCCTTCAGCGTCATGCCGATGAAGAACCGGTCCGGACCATACACCGAGGACTCGCCGGGGGGCTCATCGACGACGGGGACGATACCCCGACCCGCCTTGCCGCTACTCTCAGCAATGAGTTGCTCGAGCCACGCCGGAAAGGCCCGGAGGGACGGTGAGGCCCGGAACGTGACCTTGTCCCGGCCCGCCCGGGCCAGCTCTCCCAGGGCCGCTCCCAGGACCAAGCCGGGATTCTCCATCTCCGATCCGACCGTCCGGCAGGCTTCGGCCATCGCCTGGGCCCGGCCCAAAAGTCGGGCCACGTCCACGCCGATGAGAGCCGCCGGGAGGAGGCCAAAGACTGAGAGGGCCGAGTAGCGCCCGCCCACGTCGGGCGGACCGAGAAACACTTGTCGGAAGCCCCGCTCGACGGCCAGCCGCTCCAGGGGCGTGCCGGGGTCTGTGATGGCCACGAAGTGACGACCCGGCCGACTCGTCCCGGTCGAGACCCGATGCCAGAAGTAGCGGAATAGAGCCAGCGTCTCGGCTGTCGTCCCCGACTTGCTGGAGACGAGAAATAGCGTGGCCACGGGGTCACACCGGTCTTCGACGGCTCGGACGGCCGCCGGGTGAGTGCTGTCGAGGACGATGAGTTCCGGGTACCCCGGGGCGCTCCCCAGGGTCTGCCCGATGACCTCGGGGGCCAGGCTGGAGCCGCCCATCCCAAGAAGGACGACGTGCCGGATGCCTTCCTCCCGGACCGTCTCGGCAAAGGCCTGGAGGGCTTCGAGGTCCCTCGACGAAGCCTCCGGTAAGTCCAGCCATCCCAAACGGTCCGTCAGTTCTGGGACCGGCGTGGGAAACCAGAGCGTGGGGTCCCGAGCTCCGAGGCGGCGGACAAAGTCGGCCGCCTGCCAGGCCCGGAGGCGTTCGACGACGCGGTCTTCATAGGGGCCGAGGCTTGCTTTCAGTCCTTCCAGAAATCGCATGGTCCCCCATGGGCGGTCACGAGAGGTGCCTGGGGTTCAGAGTTCGCCGTTTCCGTTCCGATGGCTTACCCTGTCACTTCGTTCCCCCCTTCACGGCGGGGCGCCCGTGGCGACCCGCTGGAGCCGGAAACTCCCCCGTTTCCCCTCGGAGGTCGTAAACGAGCCGGTCAGGGTATCCCCCTGGAAGGTGGCCCGGAGCGTCACAGTCCCGAAGGGTCGGGTCAGGGGGAGGACCACCTCGAAGGCCGAGCGGCCCAGGTCCAGCCGTCCCCGGACGGAAACGGCCGGAAGGGTCCAACGCATTTTGGGACTTCGGGTTTCGACCGTCGCCGTACCGCTCAGGGCACTGCCCCTCTGCTGAAGGTCCATCTGCAGGGCGACGGTTGCGTCCCGAAGCGTCAGGTAGAAGACGTTTTCCATCTCGCCGGTCCACCGGCCGGCGACGCTCCCATAGTTCCGGGGCACGGCGAGGCATGCATTTTCCAACGCCTCCCGGTCGGTCGGCGTCAGCGTCTGGACGTCGTCGAGGCCCGGACAGCCCCGGCCCCCGACAGCCAGGTTCTGGTCGTACAGCCGCTGGAGGACGGCCCGAAGCCTCGAGTCGGACGGGAGTCGGCTGGGAGCCTGCGCTTTGCTGAAGAGGTCCAGCAAGTCGTTCAGGACGACGGCATGCCAGTAAGGGAGCAGAACGGGGTCCCAATCGGCCGGCAGACGGGTCTGCACGTAATTCTGGACGGCCCGTGTCCATACGCCGATCTCGACGGCCCGGCCCAGCGAAGACCCGACGGCGACCAGCGTGAGATTTCCCGCCGACTCCCGGACCTCCCAGCGAACTGAGGGATCGCTTCGGGCTTTGTCAAAGACCCAGTTCATCGCCTGCAGGACCTGCTGGACCGGCGGAGGCGGCGGAGCGTCCGGGCGGTCGTCGGCAGGAGCCGGTCCCTCGATGTAAAGGAGACACCCCAGATTGCTTCGGACCTGCCAGACACGGCCCGTCACGTGGGTCGCCGAAAAGAGAAGCGGATAGCAGGGCAAGTCCCGGGGCCGCACCTTCAGGGTCACCGTCCGCTCGGACCAATCTCCGATGCGGACCTCGACGGGGGCATCGACGACGCCCTGGCGGGTCAGGACGGGGACTCGAAACTGAATGAGGCCCGGCGCGGCCTTCACGACGGGAGCGTCCAGATTCCCGACCCGGACCTTCACTTCGTCGGGACGACTCGTAAAGCCCGTGCCCTCGATGTTTACCGTCTGCCCGACGGCGACCTCCGTCGGGCGGACGGCCCGGATCTGGGGGATGACCTCGTACTGAACGGACTGACGGAACAGGACGAGGCCCTTCCGCTCGACCCGGACCTCCACGACACGAACGCCCCGTTCCCCGAGGCCCAAGTCTGGGACCGTCATTTGGAGCTTCCCAGCCTCGGCGGCCCGGAGGGTCACCTCCTGATCATGGACCCAGATACGGAGGTCCGGAAGGGGTCGAACGTCGGGACCTTGAAGGGTCAAGAGCCAGCCGGCCCGGACTTTCAGGGGCTCGACCCGGACAGACTGCCAGGGACGTTGGGTCGTTTGGAAACGAGAGACCAGGTAGACGCCGACGGCGACGGCCCCGATGAGGACGACGGCCACAGGGATCCAAAAGACCGGCTGGCGGACCAAGGGCAAGAGGCCCTTCCAGCCCATCGGGGCCGACGGCGTCTCGACCTCGGCGGCTTCACCGGTGGCGGCTGGTACCTCTTCGGATACGGCTTCGGCCGGGGCCGCCTCGACGGGTTTTTCCTGCTCGACCAGGGCCTCCAGCAAACGGGCGCTGGGGTCTTCAAACCTCAGGAGGATAGGATTCGGGTTCGTCGCCTGGGCCAGGCGGATGACGTCGCCGTCCCGGAGGGCTACGGTCCCCTCGATCCGCCGATCATTGACGTAGGTCCCATTGACCGTATGGAGGTCTTCCAGGTAGACGCCCGTGGCGTCGCAGAAGACCCGCGCATGGAAGCGGGAGACCGAAGGGTGGGCGATAATGATGGCACACTGGGGATGTCGTCCCAGTTTCCATTCCTGGCCGGGGACGACCTCTATAGTCTTCACCGGCCGACCTTCTTGAAGTACGACGAGGCGCGGCTTCAGACTCTCCTGCGTCATGACAGCAGGACGATGATCAACAGGATGATCGCCCCAAAAATCGTGACCAGACCGATGGCCTGAAAGAAGATGCTCCACGCCTGGAACGCATCGACCGACGGCTCCGTCCGTCGAGTCGGCCCCGGACGGGCCACCCCGAGGCCTGAAAAGGCCGGCTGAGGGGGAACCGGTGCATTCGCCGTGGCCGTCCCGACCCGGTGGTCGTCGACCTGCACGACGGCGGACCGGTATATGCCAGTCTGAATCTCCCACATCGTCGCCGGGGCGTCGGGCACGCTCGCCGGGGCGGCCGGGGGATTCGGCGGCCGGGTCGAAGTCCGGGGAGGGGTCTCGGCCGGGACGGCCTCATAGACAGTCGGCGCGGAGGTCTCGACGACGACGGCGGCCTCCTCGAACCACTGGGCCCGGATTTCGACCGTCCCGATCTGAATCACGTCTCCCGGCCGGAGGGCGTGGGGCGTCTGGGGAGGCAGGCCTTCTCCGTTGACGAGCGTCCCGTTGGTGCTTCCCAGGTCCTCGACCAGCAAACGAGACCCGTGGCGGAATACCCGGCAGTGTCGGCCGGATACGAAGGGAAAGGGCAGGATCACGTCGTTGCCCTCCCGACGTCCGATGAAGGCAACCTCTTTGGGCACGGTCAGGGTCTGCATCGAACCATCGGGAAATCGGACCGTCAACTGAATGGCCACGGCGACCTCCGCAGTGCTTTATCGTAAGCCCGTCAGGGCCGCCGCCGGCAGTTGAATCCGCCCGACAGGCTGGACCCGCATATCCGACGGCAGTTCCTGAAAGGACAGGACGACGACATTGGGATATTCAAAGCTGATCAACCGTTTCGTAAAGTAGCGGACCTCCATCTGGGTCAGGACGATGGGCCGGACCGACGTCAGGTCCACCTTGCTAAAGGCCGCCCGGAAGGCCTCCAGGATCTGTTGGCTGACCTGAGGGTCCAGGGACAGGTAGCTCCCGGAAGCCGACTGGCGGATGCCGTTCTGAATGGTTTGCTCGATGGCCGGGTCCAGCAGGTACACGGGGAGGGTCGGCTGGCCGTTGCTGAATTTATAGGCGATGTAGCGCTTCAGGTTCATCCGTACGTACTCGGTCAGGTATACGGGGTCATTTTCATAGGGGGCCCAGTCGGCCAGAGCCTCCAGGATGGCCTTCATGTTTTTAATGGAGATCTCCTCCCGGAGGAGCCGCCGCAGGATGTCCGTCAGACGCTGGATACTCAGGAGCTTTGGGACGACGGTCTTGACCAGGGCGGCGTATCCCTGCTGTTCCATCGCGTCCAAGATATTCTGGACTTCCTGGATACCCAGGAGCTCGTCGGCGTGCCGCTTGATGACCTGGGAGAGGTGGACGGCGACATACTCGTCGGGCGACATCGTGGGGACGCCCAGACCATGGACCTGATCGGCCGCCGTCTCGGGGATCCACAGGCCGGTCTGGCCCGTGATGGGATGGGGGCCCGTCGGTCCCGTGAGGCCCATCATCGCCACCTCCTGGACGGACTCCCCGACGAACACGTGGTCGGGATAGGCCGTCCCGAGGGCGACGGGCACCTCATGGATGTAGATGGCATATTGATTTTCGGGGAGGTGGGGGGCCTCCCCACGAATCCGCACGCCGGGAAAGACGATGCCAAGGTCGTGAAACAGCCAGAGCCGCATCTGGGGGAGCAGTTCGTTGACGAATCGCTCTCCCCTCTGCTCGATGTCCACGTAGGGCGTCAGCGAAGGGCTCGTCTCCAGGATGACGGGCACGGCGACGGGAAGCTGAAGCTCGATGGTCGGTGGATTCGAAGCCCCCATCGCCGGTCGCTCCATCATCTTGGACTTGACGGCCTCCTTCTCCTTGACTCGTCGGGTCCGCATGAGGCTCCAGGCCGTCGCCCCGGCGATACCCGACAGGATGAGAAACGGGACCGTGGGCATGCCCGGCACGATGGCCATGCCGGCCAGGAGCCCGGAGGCGATGGCGATGGCCTTCGGCTGAGACAGGAGCTGGACACCGATGTCCTGCCCCAGGGAAGCCCCTTCCTCACTACTGGCGACCCGCGTCGTGATGACGGCCGCGGCCGTCGTGATGATCAGCGACGGGATCTGAGCGACCAAGCCCTCGCCGATGGTCAGCAGGGTATACTTCTTGACAGCCACGTCGATGGGGAACTTCTTGATGACGACGCCGATGATCAGGCCGGCGATGAGGTTGATGGCCGCAATGATGATACCGGCGATGGCGTCGCCCTTGACGAACTTCATCGCCCCGTCCATCGCCCCGTGGAACTGGGACTCCTTCTCGATGAGCCGCCGGCGACGCTTGGCCTCCTCGGCGTCGATGAGGCCCGCTCGGAGGTCGGCGTCGATACTCATCTGCTTGCCCGGCATGGCGTCCAGGGTGAATCGGGCCGAGACTTCCGAGACCCGCTCGGCGCCCTTGGCGATGACGATGAGTTGCAACAGCGTGATGATCAGGAAGACCACAAAGCCGACGACGAGATTGCCCTTAACGACGAAATGGCCGAAGGCGTAAATGACCTCACCGGCATCGGCATACAGCAGGATCAGCCGGGTCGCCGCGACCTCCAGGGCCAGGCGGAACAGGGTCGACACGAGCAGGATCGTCGGAAAGGACGCCAGGGCCAGGGCATTGGGGATGTACAGGGAGATCATCAGGATCGAGATGGCCAGGGCCATGTTCGTCGTCAGGAAGATGTCTAGTAGGAACGTCGGGATGGGGATGATCATGATGCCGATGATGCAGATCACCAAGAGGGCCAAGAGGATGTCACTGTATCGGGCCAAGACGACGTTCAGGTCCCCCTGCCGGAGACTCGTCCACAACTCCATCAGCCGCTGACGGATGACTTCCATATACGCCTCCTCATGGAATAGGACCGCCCTCCATCGAGGAGTCCCTCTAAGGCTCTGTCAAGATGCAGGATAAGGGCACCGCGGCAGTACGGCAATAGGTCAATGATTTATTATTCATCACTCGTTACCCGTCACTCGTCACTTGGGCTACTCAAATTCCCGGAAACCGTTCGGCCTCCTGCTTGATCCGCCAGGCAAACAGGAGGACCTCGGCGACGGCCTCGTACAGGTCTCGGGGAATGTACCGACCCATCTCGACCTCAAAGAGGGCATGGGCCAGGGAAATGTCCCGCACGATAGGCACATCATGCTTTTTCGCCAACTGGATGATCCTTTGGGCGATGAGGCCGCGGCCCTTGGCCGTCACCTTGGGGGCCCCCATCGTCGCCCGGTCGTAGCGAATGGCCACGGCGATATGGGTCGGGTTCGTGACGACGACGTCGGCTTTCGGGACTTCCCGTTGAATGTCCTGCATGATCATGGCTTGGTGGAGGGCCTTGCGCTGAGACTTCACGATGGGGTCGCCCTCCATTTCTTTGTACTCCTGCTTGACTTCCTCCTTCGTCATCATCAACTGCTTCTTCCACTGCTGGCGCTGGTAGAAGTAGTCCAAGCCGGCGATCAGCAGAAAGGTCGCCCCCACCTGGAAGATGAAGTTCTGCGCAACCTTGATCCCGATCCGATAGAGCCCCGATATGTCGACCCAATGGAGGCGGACGATGGCCTCCAGGCTCCCGGAGATGGCTCCATAGCCTAAGAGGACGACGACGACGACCTTCACGAGCGTCTTGACCAACTCGACGATCCCCCGGACAGAGAACCATCGCTTTAGACCCTCCAGGGGATTCAGCTTTTTCAGCGAGGGCTTCATCGGCTCGAACGTCAGATTGAGGCCGGCCTGCGCCGCCGCCAAGGCGAGACCGGCGACGGCGATGCCTCCCAGGATGGGCGCCACGCTCAAGAGCCAGACGGTTCCGGCTCGGTCCAGGAGCTTCGTCCCCACCGTCGTCAGGCTCGCCCCGTCGACCTGGCCGACGGCGGTCACCACGGTCCGGTAGTAGTCTTGGAAGGCGTCCCCGATGCGGGAGGCCCAGACCAGGATCAGACTCATGCCGGCCAGATAGGTCGCCACGGCCGGGACCTCCCGGCTGAAAGCGATCTGACCCTTTTTCCGGGCTTCCTGTAACCGTTTCGGCGTGGGCTGTTCCGTCCTCTCGCCCATGGCCGACCCCTCGTCCCTGAATGACTATGGCACAGCGCCCTTCAGCCAGCCGCCCATCCACGTGTGGAAAACCCGCCAGACGTCCGGCGTGATCCCCAGGAGGCCGTAAAGGGACAGGGCTACGATGAGCAGACCCACGGCCGGCTTCAGGGCCATACTCATGAAAAACACGTCCATCTGGGGGGCCATCCGGTTGGCCACGCCGAGGACGACGTCCAACAACATGAGGACGACCAAAGCCGGAGCGATGGTCTTTAGCATGATCCCAAACATCGTCCCCGTCATCTGGAGAAACGCCTCATGAACGACCGGGGCCCGGGGGAACACGCCCGTCGGTGGAAACAATCGGTAGCTGTCGAGGACCGCCGACAGGAACCACCGATGACCGCCGACCAGCAGGTACAGGACGACAAAGAGTTGAAGGTAAAAGTCGCCCAATAGGGAGGTCTGAATCTGAAGCTGGGGAACCAGGATATTGGCCATCGTCGTACCCCGGGCGTTGTCCAGAAACTGGCCGCCCATATTGGCGGCAAAAAAGACCAGACTCGACCCCAGGCCCAGCAGGAGGCCGACCCACAGCTCGTGGATGGCGGCGACCCACCAGGCTGTCGGCGTCAGGGTCAGGGGCACCGGCGCCTGCTGGCTGAGCCAGGGCGTCGTGAACCACGCCATGACCATCGCCAGCCCGAGCTTCACGGGACCCGGCACCAGCCGACCGCCCAGAAAGGGGCAGAACTGGACGATGGCCGTCCACCGGATCAGGCTCAGGAAAAACAGGGCCGCCGTGTCCATGGCCCCGTGACGGACGCCCCAGAGGTCCCCGAAGGGGCGGAAGATGCGTTCCAGCGCCGTCGGCTCCGGAAGCCCCATTGGCACTTTTGCGTCCTCTGGCCCGAGGGCCCGACTCAGGTTCCCGCACTGGCGAGGGGGCTGGGATAAATCCTAACCCCGTTCGCTATTCCATAACCCCACTCATCTCACTCCGTCCCTTCGTCACTCGTTGTGCCCGGTCGCGCCGGTTCCCGCCCCCTCAGTGAATCCACCTCGGAAACTCCGAGAAGATGACGTAAGTAAACCGATGGATATGACTGGCCATCCAGTACCCGGCCAGGTACAGGACCCCGAATACGGCGAGGATCTTGGCCGCCATGCTCAAGGTCTGCTCCTGGATCTGCGTGAGGGCTTGCACGATGGCCAGTACCAAACCGATGACCAGGGCGGCCAGGATCGGGGGTCCCGAGACCAAGACCGTCAGGATCAGGGCCTCCTGGGATGCACTGACGAACACCTGCTCCATCGTCACCTCCGGACACCTGCTTCAAGCAAGGAGGGGGTTTTCATGGCCCGACTCCCCTATTGCCTTACTGCTCTTATCCCATGTACCCCTGAATGAGCCCCCGCACGAGCAGGTCCCAGCCGTCGACCATAATGAACAGCAAGAGCTTGAAGGGCAGAGACACCGTCACGGGCGACAACATGTGCATGCCCATCGCCAGCAGGATGTTGGAGACGACCATGTCGATGACCAGGAAGGGTAGGAAAATCAGGAATCCGATCATGAAAGCTTCGGCCAGCTCACTGACGGTAAAGGCCGGAATCAGGACGAGCATGTCGTCGTCCTTCATCGTCTCCTTCCACTGGGGCGGTCCCATCCGGACGGCCATCTGATAGAAGAGGGCCCGCTCCTTGGGATGGGCGTGTTTTTTTAAGAAGGCCCGCAGGGGCTCCTTGACCCGATCGACGGCGCTCAGGATCATCTGGGCGCCAGCGGGAGACACGACGTCCTGCGAGACGGGCTGGGTCAGCATGGGTTGGAGGGCGTCATAGACTTGAGCCCCGATGGGGGCCATCACGTAGACGGTCATGATCACCGCCAGGCCCATGATGACGGGCGTCGGGGGAATCTGCTGGGTCCCCAGGGCGTTTCGCAGGATCGAGAACACGACCGAGAACTTCACGAAGGAGGTCGTCATCATCAGCAAGAAGGGCGCCAGCGACAGTAGGCTGAGCATGAGGACCGTCGTGACGGGATTGCCGGCCCAAGCGCTCGGCGGCGTCGGGGCGGCCAAAACGGTCGGATTCATGGGTCATCGACTCCCGGATGAACGCTGGAAGGTTCGGCCCGCTCCAGGGCGGCCTCGAAAGACGGGGATGGGGCCTCGGACCGGACAAACAGGACCTGCACGCGGTCCGGCGAGGTCCCCAATAGGAGCCACGTCTGGTCCCACCGGACCAGGTAAAGGCGGTGGTTCCGGTCCAGGGGGTAAAACTCCTCTACCTGGAGTCGGCGGGCCTGCAGTCCCCGCCGGTGGCGCAGGAGCCACGGGAGGCCCATCCGGAGGGTGATGAACGCCACGAGGACCACCACGACCAGGGCCAGGAGTCCTCGCAGGATCAGCCACGCTTCCTGAGCCGCATCCATACGTTTCGCTCCCGTGCAGAGCGGGCCATCGGAGAGGGTTTCGGGAGACCGGACCGACCCGGCCCTTCCCTCCTCGACGGACCTATTGAAATTGAGTGAGGATGCGGACAATCTCAATCCCCAGTTTCCCGTCGATCACGATGACCCGGCCCTCCGCCAGAACACGACGTTGAAACCCCGTCTCGACGACCAAGCGGACCGGGTCATCAGGACCCCGTTGCAAGACCAGACATTGGCCCACCTGCCAGCGCCTCATCTCTCCCAGGGTCGTCGGGAATCGGTCGAGCTCGATGACGACTTGAAGCTCCAAGTCGTGGGGTGATAGCGTTTCCGGCTCACCGACCGGTTGTTCGACGTCGGCCATCGGTCCGTCGTCTCCGGGAGTGCGGATCCATAATTTTTCAAGAGTCAGTTTAAGGGACCCCGCCTCCCGGCGCAAACGCCCGGTGTGCCAGATTCGGCCCGTCCGGACGTAGAGAGGCCCCAGGTCGGCATCGGCCGGACCCCAGGCCGTCGGAAACCATACGTCCGGCAGGAGGACGTCTCCCGGTTCGACCCGCCGCCAGTCGGCGACCCGCAGGCGGATCCAGCCGCCATAGACGGCTACGGGCCATACGAGGTCGTCCCACTCAGCCGGCCACGGCGGCTCCGACGGCTCGACCCGGATGAGGACCGTCGAGGCGACTTTCAGGGGCGGACTGTGGAGCCATACGTCCATATACAGCCACCGGTCGTCGTCCGACGCCAGGGCATCGGCCGCCTCCGGCGTGGCCCAGCCGCTGACCTGAAAGGCCACGCCGGTCCGGTCGCTTAGCCTCGCACCGATCTGAAAGGCGATGAATTGGGCCATACCCTCTTCCATGGGGTCCGAACCCCACGTGTCATCCCACGGGACGTCCGTAATAAAGTCCCAGCAGGCTCGAATCCATCGGGCCGGGACCCGAACCCAAGCCGTCCATCCGTCCCATTGGACCCGAAGCCAGCGGTCGTTCGGATGAGCCAGGACCTGGAAGGGTCGGGCCAGATTCAGGGGCTGGAGGCGCGTGCCCTGAATCTCCAGGCGGGGCTTCTCCGAGGTCCCCAGTTCCATGCCGATATAAGTCAGCCGGTACCGGCCGACCTCGATGACGTCGCCTGGCTGGAGCGCCTCCGGCTTAAGGGGTTCCAGGCGCTGGCCGTTCTTCCTCGTGCCGTTCGTGCTCCGCAAGTCCATTAGCCAGGCCGCTCCCCGCTCGACCTGGACCTCGGCGTGCTCGGTCGAAACCGTCGGGTCCGGAAGCTGGAGATGACAGGCGGCTCCCCGTCCGATGCGGAAGGGCGTCTTCCGGACCTCCAGGTCCCGCCCCGTCCCGTCCCCATCGGCGAGACGGAATCGGAGGACGAAGGCCTCCGAAGCCCGCGCGGGCCACCACGCCTGGACCACCTCCGGGACCAGACGGGCCAGACGGTTCCCCCATGCTTGCAGACGGGCGACGGCCGGAGCCCACCGGGCTCGGTATTCGACCTCCTGCCGGTCCCGACGTGGAAGCACCGACGCCCAGGACGTCGGAGAAACCGAAGCCATGCGGACCATTCCTCCCATCGGAGTTCAGGTCCCGGCGTCCGGCGGGAAAACGTCCCCATCCATCCAGAAGCCGAACACCGAGACCTCGTACCTACCGGTCCTCCTCGGAGGCCTCCTCGGACGACGCCGGGTCCCGTCGCCCTCGGTCCGACTCCCCTTGGGGATACGGCGATCGGGCTGAAGAGTCCGGTGAAGCCATCGAGGGCGGTGCCGGGGACTCCCATCGGAACTCCGGCTGGTCCGGCATCCGCACCGTGACCTCCTGCAGGGCCAAGCCGCGGGCCTCCAGGCGGTCGGCCAGCTCGGACACGTGACCCCTCAATAGCTGTTGCGCCTCCGCCGTAGTCGCCTGAAAGTCGATGCGGAGCTGACCCTCGGGCGTCCGATGGAGTTCGACCATCATCGGGCCCAGGCGGCCCATGTTCAGTTCCATGTGGACCTCGGTAGCGCCCCCCGCATATATCCGGACCTGAACGGTGTCGACGATCCGGTCTACGATCTGCTGAATCAGGGCGGCGGCCTCGGGCGACAGGGACCGGGCCGTCGGGGCCTGGACCTCCGGCGTCGCCATCGGCAGGACTTGGGGGATCACGACGTCTCCCGGCATGGGGCGGGGCGGTGGGGCTTCGGAAGGGGATGTCTCTTTTCGGCCGGACCGACCCTCCGAACCGCCGGCATCGCTGTCCTGACCCCGTCCCCCATGCCGTCGGGTCACGCCCCGGTCCGTTCCCCGAGCCGTATCGGGGGCGTCGGCCGCTTTCCGGTCCTCTCCGGGCGAAGATTTCGGCTCCGCCTTCTGGCCGATGACATGCTCGAACTCATCGGCCGTCCCGGTCGGCTGGGCTTCTTCCGAAGCCGGCGTCTCGGCCGGTGCCGGCGGAGCGCCCGTCGATTCAATTCGGGTCATGGCCATTCCCTCGTTTGTGTCCAAAACCCCGCTCCTGCGAGCAGGGTTCAATCATCGACTAACGATACTCTTTGGACGATGCCGTCGTACCGGTCTTGAAAGGGGTTCTGCCAACTGCGCTTTAATCGCCCTCTCCCTCGGCTTCGGCCCGTTCCCGGACGAAGCGGGCCGAGGCGATCTCCTCGGTCAGCTTTTGCTCCTTCAGGGCCATCTCCCGTTTCCAGTCGGCGAGCCACCGCTCGTAATGCTTCTCGATGGCCTTCAGGGCTCGGTCGGCCTCGATGAGCTGGGCCTTCGCCGTCTCGACGGCCTGCTCGGCCTGACGGACCCGGGCTTGCTGGTCGGCGATGGCCCGGTCCTGGTCGGCGATCCGGGTCTCGACGTACCGGACCTCAGCCCGCCGCCGCTCGACGAGGCTCACGTCGAGCAGGCCCGAGGGGTCGGGGTCGTATAGGTGCGCTATGCGGTCGTCCCGTTCGGCGACCAGTCGGTCCCGCTCGGTCACTAGGTCCTCCAAGCGCTTCTGCTCAGCCTGAAGAGCCTGGAAGGCTCGGGCCAGGGCCTTTTTGGCGTCTTCCTTTGCCTGCTTCCGCTGGTCCAGGACGGTCTGGAGCGGGTACTTGGGCACTTTCATCGTTCTATCGCCTTACTGCCGAACTGCCCTCCTGCCCCCTTGCCCTACGTCCCTCCGACGAGGGCGCGGGCCCGTTGGAGGGTCGTCTCAAAGGAGTCTTTCTCATGCGTCCCCTGTTTCAGAAAGGCCTCGATGGCCGGATACTTTTCGAGGGCCTCGTCGACCCGGGGATCGGAGCCCCGCTTGTAGGCCCCCAGCAAGATGAGGTCTCGGTTCTTTTCATAAGTGGCGATGAGTTCCTTCATCTTCTGGGCTACTTTCAGATGATCCGGTGAGGCGACGGCGGTCATGACCCGGCTGGCGCTCCGGAGGACGTCGATAGCCGGGAAGTGACCCCGGGCGGCCAGTTCCCGCGACAGGATGATGTGGCCGTCCAGGATGGACCGGACCTCGTCGGCGACGGGTTCCGTCATGTCGTCGCCCTCGACAAGGACGGTGTAGAAGGCCGTGATGGAGCCCTTGTCCGAGTTACCGGCCCGCTCCAGGAGCTTCGGGAGGGTCGCAAACACCGACGGCGGAAAACCGGCCCGGGCGGGCGGTTCCCCGATGGCCAGACCGACTTCCCGTTGGGCCCGAGCAAAGCGGGTGACCGAGTCCATCATCAGGATGACCCGTTTTCCCTGGTCTCGGAAGTATTCCGCGATGGCCGTCGCCACATAGGCCGACTTGAGACGGACCAGGGACGGCTGGTCCGACGTGGCGACGACCAGGACCGAACGGGCCAGGCCCTCTTCTCCCAGGCTCTCCTCGATGAAGTCCATGACCTCCCGGCCCCGTTCGCCGATGAGGGCGATGACGTTGACGTCGGCGACCGTATTGCGGGCCAGCATGCCCAGTAGGGTCGACTTTCCCCCGCCGGCGGCGGCAAAGATACCCATCCGCTGGCCCTCGCCGATGGTCAAGAGGGTGTCGATGACCCGGATGCCGACGGGAAAGCTCCGGAGGACCCGCTTGCGCTTCATCGGGTCGGGCGGCGGCGCATAGATGGGGTACTCGACCGTCTGGGTCGGGTCGATGGGACCCCGGCCGTCGATGGGCTCGCCGAGGCCGTTGAGGACCCGACCCAGCAGGCAGGGTCCGACCCGGACGGTCATGACGTCCCCTGTCGGGCGGACCTCGCTGTCGGGTCCGATACCCGTCAGTTCCCCGAGGGCCATCAGGTAGACGAGGTCGTTTTTGAAGCCGACGACCTCGGCTCGAACGGGCCGGTCCCGCAGGGGCGTTTCGATGTAGCAGAGTTCCCCGATGCGCACGCCCGGGACCCGGGCCTTGATGATGAGGCCCGTGACCTCGACGACCCGGCCCCGGACTTCCAGGGGCACGACCTCGTCGAGGAGGTGCACATAGGGCGTCAAGTCCAGGTCATGCCACACTTCCGCCATCATGACTTCTCCGCATTAACCCTCCCCGCCGCCCAAGAGGTGCCGCTCAATGACCCGAATCTGGGTCTCGATGGTAGCGTCGACCGTCCCGAAGTCCGTCTCGATGCGGCATCCGCCCCGGGGCAGGTCCTCGTCGACGACGATATCCAGGCTTCCCAACCAGGGCAGGCGTTCCATCCACCGCTGACGGTGGGGCTCCAGGATGGGTCGGTCGTCCGGATGGACCCGCAGGATGACCCGCATGTTCTGCTGGGCCCGGAGCGACCGAAGGGCTTCGTCGATCATCGGGACGACGGCCTCCGGCGTCAGGTCCAGCCGCTGGCGTAGGATCTTCTCGGCGACCCGCAGGGCCAGCCGGACGATCTGGGGCTTGGCCTGCTCGACGAGACTCGTCAAGCCGGCGTGGACCTCTTCAATGGCCCGAAGCCACTCGGCCAGGCCCTTCTCATAACCCTCCTGGTAGCCCCGCCGGAGGGCCTCTTCGTATTCCTGTTGCGCCTGAGCCCGGATTTCCTCGGCCTGGGCTTGGGCCGCCTCGAGGATCCGGCGGGCCTGATCGGTCGCCGCCAAGACCTCCCGGTCGATGATCTTGGCCCCGGCGACCGGAGCCACCGGCGTTTCCGTCTCATCCGTCGCCTTTTTGATGATCTTGGAGCTCATGGGGCCGTCCCCTTAGGATCTGTCGAGAGATGAATCCGGCCTCGCCGATGGAGGACCTGCATCAACTCGACCAATGGCTGGCGCCAACGCTCCGGGTCCGGCATAAGGGGAAGATTCACCCACGCCGGTCGGGCTTCCATCTGGCGAAGCAGCCACTGTCCCAGACTGCGGGGGAGGCGGTAGGCCAAGCGCCGCAGGAGAACGGCCTGCTCCTGTTGAAGACCGGCCCGGACCCAGTCGGCCAAGCCCATCCGGGCCAGGCATGTCTCCAGGTCGGCCGAGGCCTCAGTCAGCTCGGCATAGATGGACGGCCAGAAGGGGTCGTCCGACCACTTCCGGGCCTGGGCCAACTCCATCGCCACGCCCTGAAGGTCCACGGGAAGTCGCCATATCAGCTGTTGGGCTTCGGACCGCGGAAGCTTGCGCAGGCAATTGACCAGACCCCAGGTCCCGTAAAACCGCAGGATGACGACGACGTCCCGGTCGTCGAGTTCCCAGAGGCTCCCCGGCAGACGCTCAAACAGCGAAGTCTTCTCCCAGGGAGGGAGGTCCGGATAGTCCAGACGGGCTTTCACGTATGTGCTGAACCACGGGTTCCACCAGGAAGGCATGGCCCCCGTCACGATCACAGGCGCCTCCGGCGGGTCGAACATTTTCTGGAGTCGACCCCGCAGGCCGGGCGGCAGACTCTCTAAGGCCCACAGGCGCCATGAAGCCGGCCACGCCTCCATCAGGGCGCCTAACCAGGAGGGATGAAGGGCCGACCAGGGGATCGTCGCCGACTTCAACCGCAGGATCCGGAGGACCTGGGCCTGCGCCGCCGGGGCCATCCCGTGAATCTGCTCGGCCATCCGACAGACCCGTTGGGTATAAGCGTCGGGCGGACCGGACCGTCCGGGAAGCTCTACCGGAAGGCTGGTCCCGACCTTCCGAGCGGCATAGCTGAACGCCAGGTCTCTCAGGGGATTCATCGTCAGGCCGCCTGCTTGGGAGGCTTTTGAATCGCCCGGAGTTGACGCTGGGCCGCCGCCAGCTCGCCCCGGAGCTGGGCCAGGACCCGGCCCTGCCAGAAGAGAAGACCTCCCATCACTAGCAGGCCCAGGACGATGACGACCGTAGCGATTTTCAGAGTAGCCAGGGAAGGCCGGGCGACGACGATGGGACCGAAGGCCACGAAGTCATAGGTCGGCTGGGGCGGGGCCATCTGGATGGGCTTCATGACGACGGCGACGTTCTCCGGCTTCAGGCCCTGGACGGCGTGGGCGACCAGCCGTTGGACCTCGTCCGGACGGATGGGGGCTTGACCGGTCGGGTCCGGGCGGTACTCCATCATGACGGAGGCCTTCGCTTCGCCCTGAACCTGGCCCGTGATGTCCGGCTCCGGGATGACGACGTGGACCCGAGCTGAAATGACGCCGGCGACCGACTCCAGTGTATGGGCAATCTCTCCCTGGAGGGCCTCCAGAAACAGGGCCTTTTCCTCCATCGGCGTGACGACCAACTTGCCCTTACCGAAGACATCCTGAAACCGACGGACCGGCGGGGCCGGTAGGCGGTATTCCTGCAAGATGCCCCACACTTTCACGGCGTCCCGACGGGGGACGGTCACTTTCCAGGTGTTCGCCTCTGGATTGTCGACCTGCTTGGTGGCGATGATGCCCTGCTGTTGCAGGACGGCGATAACCTGATTGGCCTCCTGTTCGGAAAGGCCGTGAAGGACCTCCGTCCGGCATCCGTAAGCCAGGAGGCCCAGGAGGAGAATGGCCCCAAGAACCCTGCGTTTCATGGCCTCGACTCGGGGGAGATCTGGCCGCCCAAAGACGCTACGACGTCCGTGTTCGGCCGCATCGTTCATGAATATAGCCGGGAGGTTCCCATCCCGGGGAACGACCGCCGCAAACCGGAGACCGAGCACCGCGTGCCGACGTCCCCAGTCCCGCTTATACCTGTTGCTGGAGCAACTGCTTCAGGCCCGAGACGGCCTCCGCGATGACCTTCGTCGTGACCTCGACCTGAAGGGTCAGGTCGTGAATCTGGGCCTGAATCCCGATCAGCTCCTGGGGCGAGAAGGTCCGACCGCTCTGGAGTTGTCCGATGAGGTCGTTCAGCCGATGGTAGCCCTGCTCGATCTCACCCATCAGCCGGCGGATGCCCTCGGGAGACTCGGCGACTTTCTTTTTCTCTTCGTAGATCTGCTGAACCTTCGTGTCGGTCGGCACCGTCTCTGGGGGCGATACTCTCGAAGCGGGGCCCGGGGAACCTACATGCGATAGGGAAGCTCCCCAGGCGCCCGCCCCCTGCTGTTCCAACTGAGAGAGGACCTGTTCAAACTGCTGAAGCTGTTGGGGAACCCCCTCGACGACCCTCTGGGCCCGCTCCAGGACGGGCCGTACGGCCTCTAACCCACCGATCGGCATGACACCTCCTTTCTCCGGGGTATCCAGCACCGGGTACCCGGCTCCGCTAATCGGTGCTCAGTCCCCCCTATCCTGCGGGGATTCGCCGACCGAGGACCGGAGACCAAACACCGGTATACCCGGCGCAGGTACCGATACCCACCATCCCTCACGGGAGGCGCTGGAAGACGCCCTGTCGCAAGAGAGTCAGGAGTCCCCGGGCGAATGTCACGGCGTTGGCGTCCCGATTGGCGTCCACGACAGCGCTCAGGACTTTCTCCGCCTCGGCGTACCGCTTTTGGGCGATGAGGGTCTCGGCCAGGAACGCCTTCGTCAAGTCGTGGTCCGGATGTTCCTGGAGGACCTTCTGGTAGGTGCGTTCCGCTTCCGCAAACTGGTTCTGGGCAAAGTACCACATCCCCATCAGCATCGGGGGTACGGGGTCCTGGGGCCGAAGCGCCTGAGCCCCCTCGATGAGGACTTGCGCCTGCGGGAACAGCTCCGATTGCAAACAAAAGTACCCCAGCTCCAGTAGGAGCCGTGGAAGCTGGGCCTCCCATTCGTGGGTCATAGGGAATCTCTCCGATGCCTTAACGGATATTACGAATCGCGGTGGTCGCCGAGTCGTGGCGGGCCTTCATGATCGTCGAGATGGCCTGGTAGATCTGCTGCTCCATCTGCATGACCTGTTGCATCTGAAGGTACAGGTTCTGCATCCTCATCATCTTTTGGGTCGGGTCCATGTCGCTCGCCGCCAGGTCATCGATCTGCTGTTGAAGGTTGACGACAGCCTGTTCGATGCCCCGCAGAGCATCGATGGAACTCATGACGCACCTCCATAATTTTTGTAAAGGGCGTTGAGGATTTGGACCGCCAGCAGGATGGCCCGCTGGGCGGCCTGAGAGGATTCGGACCGGGCCCGGGCCGTCAGGGCATCGACCCGTTCCCGGAAGGCGTTCGCCGGAAGCTGCATCCACTCAGTCAGGATCGGGAAGGCCTGAGCGTCCAGACCCTTCCGAGCCGTCGGTCCGCCGCCCTTCCGGGCGGCCCCGGCCGAAGCCACGTCACCGATACGGAACTCGCCCTCTCCCATAACGCCTCCTCGCATCGTCGAACGGCACCGTCCCAGGACCTCCGGCCGAGTCCGACAAGACTCGCCGATGGTCCTGGTCCGTGCCGCTGAGCCGGTATCCAGCACTCCCCCATTTTACACGCGGTTCCCTGAAAACGGGAATGCCGGTTCCCGACCCCTTAGGTCGCACGGAACACCGTTACTCTCCTTGAGTCGCCTGAATCTGCTGAGCCTGCTGGAGGATCTCATGGAGTACGTCGGGGCCTTTCGCCTGGACTTCCTTGGCGATGGTCGCGACGAGGAGGCTTAGGGTCCGGGCCCGGTTGGCGAAGGGGTCCTTCCCCTCGGGGTCCAACTCCACGGCCTTCTGAAAATGCTGAACCGCCGCTTCTACATCCCCCGCCTCCAACGCCAACTCCCCCGCATACGTGTGCGCCACGATGTCCTCCGGATTGAACGCCAACGCCACCCCAAAGGCCGCCCGAGCGTCCTCCTTCATCTCCCTCTGCATGTACACCGTCCCCAAACACGTGTGCAAATACGGATTCGTCGGGTCCACCGCTATCAGACCCTCCAACAGCCGCTGTGCATCCTCCAACTGACCCTGCTGGGCCAACTGCTGAGCCACCAGCGCCAGCGCCAAAATGTCCTCCAAACTCATCCCCAGCGCATCGACCAAATTGTCGTGCCCCTGGAGAAGCTCTTGGAAACGCTCCCGAAGCGTTTCCAGCTCGCCGCCGTTCCTCTCTTGAGCCATCGTCGTCCTCCTCTTCGGTCATTTAACGGATGTTACGGATAATGCTCATCGACATGTCGTGCATGGCCTTCTGCATCTCGTTGATCATCTGGATCATCTGCTGGAGCTGTTGCATTCGCATCTGGAGCTTCATCAACTGCGCCATGCCCTGGGGACTGCTGGTGTCGATCTTGCCGATTTGGTCCTGGATGTTGGCCATCTCACCGAACAGCCTGTCCAGCGTGCCCCCGAGGCCAGGACCCCCGACAGACGGGGGGCTACTGGGAATCTGAACGCCACCGCCGAAGCCGAGGCCACCGCCGGGGCCAGCGATGGGCGGACGGTACGGCAGGGGCTGGACGAGCGGAGGTTGTAGACCCAGGCGGTCCCAGATCTGTCGCATGGAGTCCACGAGCCGGTTCAGCTGCCCCATGACCCGATTCAGGTTGTTGAGTAAGGAATTCGCCGGCTGAAAGATTCTCTGCAGGTTGTTGATGAGGTTGTTGATCTCAATGTTCACGCCTTTCCACCGGGGGCCGAACCAAATCCCCGGGTTGAAAGGCCGTCCTGCCGGAAAGCGCCCGAATCCCGGCAGGGGTGGGGGTGGGAACAGCCCCCGGGGCGCCAGGAGTTGGCTCAACTGGCCGATACCACCGGCAACTTGCTGGACGCCACCGAAGATCTGCCCGATCCCACCGGCGATCTTCTGAAAGGAATCCCCCATGAGCTGGAGGTTCCTCAAGGCCTGGCCAGCAACGTTCTGAATCAACCCAGCGGCAATATTGGCGACCATGGGCGCCACGACTTTCGCCGCAAGACCTGCAACAAGGGGTAGGGGCATATGCACCTCCTTTCCCCTTCTCCGATTCGAGGGTCCATCTCGCCATGGACCCTCCCATCGAGATGGGGTCCTCCAGATGTTTCGACTATATTATCGGACGCCTCCGGGATGTTGTTGCTTCCCCCCGACGCCGGATGCTACAGACGTACTGGCGTCGTTCCCCGGCCGCGTTTTTCGGAAGGCGACGGCCGGAACGGGCGGCCCGTCCGGGACGGGCCACAGAAAGCGGCTGACCTCTTGAAAGCCGGCTCGGAAGGCAATCGCTTCGGCGATGAAGGTCTCGAACGTCTCGACCCCCAGGGAGCCCAAATGGAGTGATGGAGCGACGAAGTGACGGAGTGACGAGGGACGAGTAACGGGTAACGAGGGACGAGGGATGGGTAACGAGTAACGGGGTAATATTGACCTTCGCGTTGAAAAAGTTCCAGGGTTCTCCAGGGTAGAACGCATTCCGCGTATCCAAGCTCCTCATCGTCACTCCTATCCAACACCGCCTGACCTCTTCGAGCGGGTCTCCACGAACTTGGACAACACGAAGTTCAATAAATCGTTGCCCGTACTGCCGTATTGCCGAATTGCCCTAAAAAACACCCCCGCCTCCTGCGTCAGCAACGACTTAAACACCACCGCCTTCTCCCTCAGCCCTACCCCTCCATACCCCGTGGGCGCGTTTTCCGGTACCCGGTCCCCAGGCTCGGTATCCGGCCCCCGGCCATGGAGGGATGAGGGGCGAGGGAGATACGTCCTCCGAGGGCCGAGAACCGAAGGCCGAACACCGAGGACCGATAGCCTCTATCCCTCGGGGGCCGCCTGGACCTGGCGGGCCTGCTGAAGGATCTCCTCCAAAACTTGGGGGCCTCTCGCTTCGACTTCCCGGAGGATATGGGCTGTGATGTAACTCAGGATGCGGGCCCGGTTGGCGAAGGGGTCCTTCCCCTCGGGGTCCAACTCCACGGCCTTCTGAAAATGCTGAACCGCCGCTTCTACATCCCCCGCCTCCAACGCCAACTCCCCCGCATACGTGTGCGCCACGATGTCCTCCGGATTGAACGCCAACGCCACCCCAAAGGCCGCCCGAGCGTCCTCCTTCATCTCCCTCTGCATGTACACCGTCCCCAAACACGTGTGCAAATACGGATTCGTCGGGTCCACCGCTATCAGACCCTCCAACAGCCGCTGTGCATCCTCCAACTGACCCTGCTGGGCCAACTGCTGAGCCACCAGCGCCAGCGCCAAAATGTCCTCCAAACTCATCCCCAGCGCATCGACCAAATTGTCGTGCCCCTGGAGAAG
>Ga0197143_1000297_pt1 | contig 57725 bp, 50 predicted proteins | sample GBS70_MetaG_FD_148603 | JGI IMG/M metagenome (GOLD analysis project Ga0197143, IMG submission 148603) | Sediment microbial communities from Great Boiling Springs, Gerlach, Nevada, United States - GBS 70_MetaG | ecosystem: Environmental > Aquatic > Thermal springs > Hot (42-90C) > Sediment... | reverse complement strand
TTCAGAATTTCTTTTATCTTATCTTCATCAAAAGCTCCTATCCAGCATGAGCCAATTCCCAAAGCATTTGCTGCAAGAAGCATATTCTCTATGGCTGCAGCAACATTTTGTATTGAATATAATTTAAAACCTCTCATTCCATAAGGCATAATAGCATTATCATCAGAGCATACTATTATCAAAACATTCGCCTTCTTTACTACATCCTGATTTAAAGATGCTTTAAAAATTTCGTTTTTGATTTTTTCATTTTTAACAACAATAAACCTCCAATTCTGAAGATTTCCGGATGATGGAGCATGTCTTCCTGCTTCCAAAATTTTTATTATATCCTCTTTTTTTATCTCTTTATTCAAAAATTTTCTTATTGATCTTCTTGAGAATATGCAATCAAAAACATCCATATAAACCATCAAAATTAATCAAATTTCAATTGCTTATATTCTCTTGTTGAAAGATCTATAAGTATAGGTCTAAATTCTGTTAATAAAGAGCCAGCATTTGCTATTGTAACAGATTTATAATTAAAAATCCCTGGTTCATGAGTATGGCCACATGCTATTATATCCGGAATTTCATCCAAAGACAGATAATCCTCCTCCAATATTAATTTTGATGGTCCTAAATATCTTTTTTTTAGCATACTTATATCAAAATTATGAATAATAAGAATTTTTACATCATTTATTTCAATTAAAGACGGGTTGCTTAAAGAAACTATTGATTCTAAATCAATGTTTAGAGGTAATGAGGGATAGGTTGGAGAGTCTTTTTCCCCTGGTATTAAAAATATTGTTTTGCTTGTTTTTCCAACAATTTCATTTAATGCATTCACATCTCCAATATCACCTGCTATAATAAGAAATTTTATTTCGCTATTTTCAAAAAAATTGAAAAAATTTTTTAAAACATCTTTTGGCGCTTCATCAAGATGCAGGTCAGAAATTATCAATATCTTTCCATAAGATTTTTTTGGCTGCCTTAAAGGTATGTCAGGATATATTATTTCCTTTCCTGTTAATATATCATCTTTATAAACAGAAGAACTAAACTCTGCAGCTACTATATCTCCAATCATTAAATCATTTGGTATGAACTTATTGTCAAATGCGAACCTTTTCGCTCCTGTCATGTCTTCGAGCTCAATTATCTTTTTTTCATTTTCTGATATTATCTCCCTCACCCTTCCTATGATATATCCCATCTTTCTTTGCCTTATATTTTCAATTGATATAAACTCCTTGTTTATTCTTGACAATATGATAGATTTCATCTTCTCAAAAACTGAACTATAAAATTTTGTGAATGTTTCTGTTGTTAGGTTATCTGGTTTTTTTATGAGATTCTTTTTAATCTTTACCTTATCTTTATACTCAAAACCAGAAATATCCTCTTTATATAATACGAGTTTGTTTATATTTTTTACATTCTCTAAAATAGATTGCCAATCAGAATTTAACAAAAAATTAAGGGCTTCAGGTGTTAATAAATAACCTGCCTGAAAGAACTTATTTACAATCTCTTTCTTATTTTCTTCTTGTATCATATCAATTACTTAAAGTTAGCATATATGTTTTTTTTAACATATTCTAGAATCTGAGAGTCTAAGCTTATTGTTATTTCCCTTGTCCTTCCATATCTTCCTCTTGATATAATTTTTCCATTAATAATTCCAAACATCTCAAGCTCGTTTATAATATCATTTATTCTTCTATTAGTAAGAATCCTTAACCCGTTTTTCGAGCATATTTCCCTATATTTCTCAAATATATCTCCTGTCAAAACCTTTCCTTTTGTTTCATATATCTTGAGAATTGAATATAGTACTATTTGAGATTGTTTTGGAAGTGATTTTATTGTTTCAATAGTGCAATCTATATTTATCTTTTCTTCAGCCATGTCTATGTGCTCTTCCCTAACTTGCGCATCACCTCTCCTTTCTGCTATCTCTCCAGCAACCCTAAGCAAATCTATTGCCCTTCTTGCATCTCCATGTTCTTGAGCTGCCAAAGCAGCGCATTTTGATATCGCCTCTTCTGTTATCTTTTCAGGATAGAATGCCATTAATGCCCTTTGTTTTAAAATATCTTTTAACTGAATTGCATTATATGATTTAAATATTATCTCCTCTTCTCCTAAACTTGATTTTACCCTTGCATCCAATTCATTGCTAAATGTCAAACTATTTGTAATTCCTATAATAGATATTCTCGCGTTCTCAAGATCTGCTCTTGTAAGGTTATACAAAAATTCATCTCCTATCTTTCTAACTAGTGCATCTATCTCATCGAGTACAATTATTATAGTCTGGTTCTTTTTGTCTGCTTCATAAAAGAATTTTTTATATAGAACATCTGTAGGAAGACCCGTATCAGGAACTATAACTCCAAAACTTTCTAAGATCTGGGAGAGAAGCCTATACTCTGTATCAGAAACCTTCTTTAGCTTACAATTTATATAAATTATCTTAACAGGAACATTATTTTTTTCAGCTACCTCCTCAAGCTGTTTTAATACTTGCCTTATACAAACTGTTTTTCCTGTTCCAACACCACCGTAAATAAATATGTTACTTGGTTTATAGCCTTTTAGTGTTGGAGCTAGAATTGAAGATAGCTGCACAATCTCATAATCACGGTGGAGAATTTTATCTGGAATATAAGAAGGTAAGAGAACGTCCTTGTTTTTAAAGATAGATGTATTTTTTAGATAAGACTCAAATATGTTAGAAATATTTTTTTCAACCTCTTCCCCATTATAAAATATTAAAGTTGATTGCTTCATTTTTTCACCTATGTTATATTCACTATATTAAAGTAAAAGGATATAATAGAAAAATCTCCATAGGAAGAATTGGTCATGATTATATATACGTTATAATAATATTTAAACTTTTCTTTTTTCAAAAATATTTTCACTAAAGTATCGTTAAAAGAATATTTTTCTCACCCCTTCATTTCTTTTGGAAAATTTCTTTTATTTCTTTTGTATTATGATAACATTGTCATAAGAAATGAAGGTTATTGTTTTTTATTTTAATATCTTGTTCTAACAACACTTATATTTCAGTCAATTAAAACCACTTTAAAAATTAAAACATTCAAAAGAAATTAAGGGGTAATAGGTAAAAAACTATTCGGAAATCTCAAATTTTAGTCCATAGTTTATTAATCCGTTTTCATTCTTACTTATTATCCTAAAAACAGGTTTTACTTTTTTTCCTATCTTAAATTCTTTTCCGTTATTTATAATTTGTGCTGAAATAATAGGCCCTTCTTTCAATTTTACAATACCTATAGCATAAGGAGTATTCAGCTCAAATCCTTCAGGAGCTGTTTTTATAACAGTAAAAGAATATATTTCTCCTTCTCCTGACAACTCTATCTCTTCTATCTTTCCACCCCTTCTACAATTTTGGACATAAATTTCTTGGAGGCATGAATATTTCTCTACAATTTAAGCATTGTGTTCCAACAAGTCTATACCTATTTTTCATAGTTCTTTTTGTCATTGGTATAGACGATTTTATCATTCAATCACCTTTCATTACCAAATATTGTTACAACACAAGTTGCTCCAGTTCCGCCAACATTTTGTGTTAATCCATATTTTCCACTATTTCTTAAAAGCTTTACAATATCACAAATTTGTCTTATGCCAGTAGCTCCAACAGGATGACCTATTGCTTTTAGTCCGCCAGTTGAATTTATTTTTACTATATCGTTTATTCCATTATTTTCTACAAATTTACCGCCTTCCCCTTTTCTACAAAAGCCTAAATCTTCTATAGCTAGAATTTCGTTTATAGAAAAGCAATCATGAACCTCAGCATAATCAATATCTTCTGGTTTTATATCAGCTTGTGAATAAGCTTTTCTCGCTGCGATTATTGTAGAATCAAGTCTTGTTAGGCTTTTCCTATCATGTAAAGCCAAAGGAGCAGTAGCATGACCTATTCCCAAAATCCATACAGGATTTTCTATCCTAAGCTTTTTTACCGCTTCTTCGCTTGCTAAAATAACCGCTGCTGCACCATCTGTTATAGGAGAGCAATCAAGAAGATGAAGAGGATCAGATATTATAGGAGAATTTATTACATCTTCTATGGTAATCTCATATCTAAATTGCGCATACTCGTTTTTCAAAGCATTTCTATGATTATTCACACTTACCATAGCCAATTGCTCTCTTGTAGTTCCAAATTCATGCATATGCCTTCTTGCTATTAACGCATATAATCCAGCAAAGGTAAGACCTATAGAGCCTTCCCATTCTTGGTCTCCAGCTCCCATTAAAGCATTTAAAGCATTGTTTCCATGAATATCAGTCATTTTTTCAGCTCCGGCAGCCATAACAATCTCATATTGACCAGAAGCTATGGATAACCAAGCCTGTTTAAAAGCAACTGCGCCAGATGCGCAAGCAGCCTCGCATCTTGTGCTCGGTATTGGGTTTAATCCAGCTATATCAGCAGCTAATGCTCCAAGATGCTCTTGTGAAGTAAACATTCCGGACATATTTCCTATATATAAAGCCTCTATATCCTTACCTTCGATTTTCGCATCCTCTATTGCTTTTATTCCTGCCTCTAATGCAAGATGCTTTATAGATTTATTCCAATGTTCTCCAAAAGGGGTTTGCCCAACTCCTATTACAGCAACCCTCATATTTATCAAAACTTTATTTTAAAAATAAGTTTATAAATATTTTATAAAAAATACGACAATTGTTTATTATCTTAAGCAAAAAAACCTTATGGGTAAAATAATATTTAGTGAAATTTGAGTAAGAGTAAATTAAGTATTTAGATTTCTGGATTTTAATTGTATATGTAATATTTGCCCTAAAAATTCTTTCAGTCTTTTTAAAAGACTGAAATCTTCATATTCACTTTCAGCTATCTTATGAGCAAGTCTAATAAATTCTTTACTAGCTTTGCAACGAGGAGAATATTCTATTACAGGCTTCTTTTCAGATAATGCTTTGTATAATTTTTTATCAAAAGGTATAGATGCTAAAACACTTAGATTTGTGAAATTACTCATTTCTTCAGAAGAAAATTCATATGCTTTATTTCTCACACCATTTAAAACCAATCCAAGTATTCTAATTTTCATCTTTTTTGCAACCTTTACTATTCTAAAAATATCTACAATACTAGAAGCAAAAGGTGCAGAAACAATTAAAATCTCCTCACAACCTTTTAGTATTGACAAAGTCTCTTTTCCAAGACCAGGGGGAGAATCTACTATGATAAAGTCATACCTATCCTTAATTGTTTTTATAAGCTCAGAAAATCTTTCTATATTAACATTTTGAAGGTCATATGGACTTATTGAAGATGGAAGAATCTCTAAACTTCTATATTTTTCAGTTTCTATTTTGAATTTTCTAAGGGCTTTGTTCAATGTATTTTTTGTAGGAATATCAATTGATAAGCTTATGTGAGAGGTTGTTATATTTCCATCTATCAGAAGAACCCTTTTTTTTAATACCCCAGACAAGGCATAACTTAAATTTATAGAAACAGTGGTTTTTCCTACCCCTCCTTTACTTGAGACTATTGAAATTATTCTCATATTAATCATTAACTACTTCAATATAAATCGAAACAACATCTTCAGAGCCTTTTAAGCTTCTTAGATATGCAGGAATTCTTATTTCATATTCATATTCTCCATAGCTTCCTGTCTTAGTTCCATTTATTTTGCTTGCAAATACTAGATCTTGTGTTCCATTATATTCATTACCATTATCAGAAATCCACAATATTCCGGTAACAAAGTTTCCATTATTGTTTTCTGTCGAATTTATGATAGGTATATTGCATAGTTCATTTCCATTTACTATGAAACAATCATAAGCATCTGGTAAACCATCATTATTTTTATCATATAGTTCTTTTATCGAATCATTAAAGCCTGTCATATTTAATGCAATATCAGCCTCTTCAAGATCGTTTGTTCCATTTAAAGGATATAAATTAATAGGATTAAATAAAGAGTCTTTGTCTAAGAAATAAATTGTTGCTTTTGGCGTGCTTTGAATCCATAAAGTAAAGTTTTTGATCTGGAAATCAGCAAGAATTAATGAAGTATTAACATTCCCGTAAAATATATGCCATGCAGGAACTGTATAGTTTGTAAAATTGTTGTTATTTGTTTCATTATATTCGTTTATTTCATTATCAGGGTCTGCTGTAACATTAAATAACCAAGTTCCAGGCTTAGCTGTCCAAGTAAAGTTTACAAGAGTTGAATTATGTGCACTAATGTTTACTTTTTGAGTGCTTTGACTTTTATAATTCCATGAAGTGCCGTTCCATAAGCTTATTTTTAATTGTATTGAAACATTTATTGCATCTTCATTTCCTTCATTGCTAACATTTGCAGAAACCTTTATTATTTCATTTTCTTTTGGTGATGTGTTGTTAAATGATATTTGGTTAACTTTTATATCTACCTGAAATATCTTAAAGTTTGAGGAATAATTCAAATCTTTAAGTTCGCTTCCATAAGCCTTTAGAACATTTCCATAAGGGCTTACCAACTCTCCATAAACTCTATAATCTCCAGTAGGATGTGCATCTGTTGACCAATGATCAAATATTTCATATATATTCAAATAATCAGAGATATTTCTTATTATATCATTTGATAAATCGTCTACAACACTTTCAACATCTACCCAAGAATTTGAAACATTTCTTTGTATTTTCATTCTCAAATATCCTTTAAATGGATTAGATCCTAAATTATAGATTCTGCTTGTTTGATTAATATTTTGTTCTGAACCAATATTTGTTGTTGGTGATGGAGAAGAATATTTTCTTAAGAGAACCCAATCTATATACCTGCTTGATCCTTCCCACTCACCTAAGTGAATATAAGTTTTTGAGGTGAAAGTATTATCATTTGCAGACATTTTCAAAGATCCATTTCTATAAGCCATTAAAGAGTTTCCCACCCAAACAAATTCAAGTAAATGATATATTCCATTTGAATCACTATCAGATATAGATACTAAATCTGTACTAGCGTTGTTTACCCACTTTCTTATTTTGCTTGTTGTTCCTGTCCATCCCCACCATACTACTTCATAGCCGTTATTTGGCCTTCCTGGAGGAGAAATATATCCATCTGTAAAGGCCATAATAATTGCTTCATTCCAATCATCTGCAACCTCATAAAGTCTTAATGCATAACCAGAATTATTTATTGATGCAGAATGAACAACAATAGTTCCACCATCTGATGAGTTTAAGTGTAGATGTTTTCTACCATTATAAATTCTTACTTTTGCTTCTCCTGTACCGCCAATTCTTTTTGTTGTCCAGCCTCCCTGATTATTTATATCGCTACCATCAGCATAGCTTTCAAAATCATCAAAGAAATCAAAAACAGCAGTTCCATTACTTTTTGTTGCAGCATCAGGATTTCCATAATAAGCAAATATTGTTGTATAATTATTTGCTTTAATGAAAGGAATCCTTACCCAAACATATGCCCAATTATTATCATTTTTTGATTCAATCCAATAAGGAATCTCCGTTTCTGTATTACTTGTTTCATTGTAATATGTAAACCTTAAATCATCAAAATCTGATTGCATATTGGAGTTATAGGTTATATTTATTGAAACTTGATAATCAGTTAAATTTTCTGGGTTTTGAGTGTTGTTTATTGTTATGTTTTTTCTGAAAGGCCACAAAACATTCCACCATGTATAATTAGTGAGCCTTACATTCTGGTCAGAACCATATTCCTCTTTTTCCACACTAAACACAAATTTTGCACTAACATTAACCTCAAAATTATAAACAGAAGATTCGTTTGTTGTGTTTGTAGAATCTTTTACCCATATAGTAAAATTATAAATACCAACCTCCCATGTATTGTTAAATGTCAAATTACAATAAGAACCATTCAAGCAAAATATTTCTGTTTGAGTTGAGTTTGGATATGTTAATCTAACAGTTGCATTTTGAATTTCATCTCCATCTTCATCATATAAATAAGATGTTATATTAACTTCATAACCAAATCCTATTAAGCTTGGATTTACGCTGATGTTTTGGATTGATGGTATTGAATGTATTGAAATTGAGGTTGTAGAATTGCTTGGCAAAAAGTATTTTGTTTCATTTCCTAAGTATGTTGCGTTTATTGTATGTATTCCTAAATCTTCATCTGAAGGAATTTGGTAATCAATAGTTGCATAACCAGAAGAGTTTGTTGTGTTATAACCCAAAAGTATTCCTTTTGTTTGATCATAGAAATATATTATTTCATTTTCAATATAACTTCCATTACCCCTTAATAATCTTGCTTTTATTTTTATCCAATCGCCTCTATTTGCCCAGCTTCTATTTATTTCAAATTCTTGTATGCTTGTATTTTCAAATATTGTTATAGTTCTTGTTTCACTTACTCCCCAATTATTTGCAGAATCGTTTGCATATACTTTATAATTATAAACCCCTCCAGGCACCCATGTTTTATTCAAATAGCAATAAACATCTGTTCCTTCCATTCCTTTACTCATCGTTTCATTATTTCCATTCCACTCAAGCAAGCATATAGAAATATTTGTTAATGTATCATTTACAGTAACATTCACATAAACCCATGTCTGGTTTTGTATAGTTTCATTATCAGGCGTTGGTGAAACAAATGTTATTGTTGGAGCTTGAGTATCTATGGTTATTTTTCTTGTCTCACTCACTCCCCAATTATTTGCAGAATCGTTTGCATATACTTTATAATTATAAACCCCATCAGATATTCCTGTAACATTCCTATAACAAGAAACACTTGTTCCTGTTCCAACCTTTGTCATACTCAAATTTGACCCATTCCACTCAAGAATACAATTTGAAATATATGTTTCCCCATCAACCACAGTAACATTCACATAAACCCAATTCTGTTTTTGTATTTTATTATTTGCAGGCGTTGGTGAAACAAATGTTATTGTTGGTGGAGTACCATCATAATACAACGCCGTGTCATCAAAGTTTACTATCTGACCACGATACGCCTCAGATGTCTCAATCAATGGTATTGTTCGAATTGTATAACTTCCATAATTATCTAAGGATATGAGGTTTATTGTATCTGTTGCAGGCATCCCTTTTGTCGTAACCCAGTCAGAATAAAGGTTTCTACTAAACTGTACCCATGTATTCAATGTTAAAGAGGTTCCCATGTCAATATATTTATCCGTTGAATTATCGCTTGGAAGTGCACTACCATCAAGACGCCATCTATAATGCAAATATCTTCCTTGGCTGCTTCCAATAACTACTTCTACAACCACGTAACCATCAGAAGCTGAACCTCTATTATACAACCATACAACAAGCGTTCCTGCCTGGTTTGGAATTTTTGAAACCTTAGTAGATAATAGAGTTTGTCGCACTTTTGCATAACATAATCCATTACAACCTGTTGTGTCTGTTTTCGCAGAATAAGTTCCGCTACGCCTTACTGACGAATCCCGTACCTGGGCAGAACCACCATTACTTGTTTCTGTTGTCCAATTTGAACTTGTTTCAAATCCAGGGTTTTGGATAAGGTTTGTTAATACAGCATAAGCTATCTGAATAATTACAAAAAATATTAAAATTGATATTATTAATAATTTAGCAACTTTCATTTTATCACAAAATCTTTTAGTTTGTGCACAGAACCATCGATCCAATCAATCTGAACAGGACCAATACCTAAGGCATAATATACTGTATAATTTGCTTCAACAATTGTTATCCCATTTTTACTCCTCTTGGAGTAATAATTCAAAGCATATGCTTCAAATTCTCCGACTTTTGTTGTTATATTTTTCAATCCAAGAGATGTAAGCTTAACATAGAGGTCATTCTGCTTTTCTGCCTTTCCGTTATATGTCTTTGTTCCATTGCCTATGTATAAAATCGGTACAGGATTTTTTGTGTAATCAACATGAATTTTATTAACTTTTGCACTTAACTTATACAAGATATTTCCATCAAAGACCACATCATTTATTGCAATAATATTTTCGATTATATCTGTTTTATAAATAGAAAAGCAATCTTTTGTTAAATAGCATTCCTTTATCTCAAACAAATAACTTTCTGTACCATTTTCATTTTCAAACAACCAATAATTTCCAATAGCCATTGGCCAGAAATTCTTGACAATTTCGTTTTTTTCACTATTTTCACCCTTCTCTTTTTCAGAAATTTCATTTTCTGTACTATCACCTATTTCATTCTTTGTCTCATTTTCATCTATTTCAGCAATCTCATCTTTTTTCTCTTCAATTACATCCTTATCTTTTGTCTCTCCCTCTTTTTCACTTATCTCATATTTTTCATTCGTTTCTCCTTCACTTCGATTTACTTTTTCATTATTATCAATCAATCTTTCAGCATACCCCACATTTCCCTCTGTGATAACAAAGCTATAATATTCTCCTTGTTTAATTTCCATTATTCTTTTCCAATTATCTTCGCATATTTCTTTATTATTTTCCTCATCAAATCTGCAAACTCTTTTGCATTCTCTTTCATTAAAATCCCAATCTTCACATTTCCAAAGCTCATTACCTTTTGCTTTTGCAGTAATTATAGCTTCTTTAAAATTAAGCGTATCAGTGGAGATTGAATAAATGTCAACAGCATCAGAAACCTTTTCTAAAGGAATTTCAAGATCTATCTTTATTTTATATTCTTTATTTTCCTCTACTTCAAGATTTTTTATTTCGATCTTATCAATCTTTTTATCTAATTTTGTTATTAAATTATATTCAATCTTTTCTTCTTCTGTTTCATTTTTCAATCTATCAATATTTTTATAGAAGTATGTTTGAGAATGAATTATATTTCCATTATAATCTTCAACCAAGAAAGTAAAATTTATTTTATATTCTTTACTCTCCTCTTCCAAATTTTCTGGAATTTCAGAAGCTTTTGTAAGTTTATCCTCTGTTTCTATTTCGCTTTCAGGCTCTTCAACAACAAATTTTTTTATGTCGCTATACTCTAAGAATCTTACGCTATTATTAAAAATATTTGATGTTATTTCACTTAAAATGTCTAATATTGTTAATTCTTGAGGACTTGAAATGTTATTAAGATTTAAGTCTTTTATTTCTTTTTTTTGGCTAATGGTTATAAAAAGATAAAAACAGACAATTGAAAGCAAAAATAATATTAATAATAACCTTTTCATTTCTCCACCTTTTAAAATGTTATCCTTATTTTTATATTTATTTTTTTCTTTAAATAAAGTATTACAAAAATATTACAGATATTACATTTTTACAATTTTATTCGTTAATAAAGAATAGTTGTAACTACTTTGTAATTAATAATTTAAATCTTGTGGTACAAATGATTAATATGAAAAAAGATTTTGAAGGTTTTGTAGTTTCAGTTGTTTCTGGAAAAGGTGGAGTTGGAAAGACAGTAATCTCTTCGAATTTAGCTTATCTTTTATCTAAAGAATTTAATATAAAAACCTTACTTATTGATGCAAATATTACAAATTCTCATATATTCGACATTTTTAAGATACCAACAAATATTTCATTAAATAAGTTATTGAGAGGAGAATCTCTAGGATTTTTTAGTTTCGAGACCCTTGACATAATCCCTTCAAACATCTTTATTGATGAAGAGGATTATATAAATATAAGCAACCTTCCGAAAATAATGAGTGAGTTAAAAAAGCATTACGAAGCTATTATTATAGATTCTGCACCAGGAATAGGAAAAGAGGCTATAGCATCTATAGAAGCTTCTGATTTATGCCTTATGGTTTCTACGCCCTTTGCTTTATCTATCACAGACGCTTTAAGAATAAAAGAAATTCTAAAATATTTTGAAAAGTCCTCAATGCTTATTATTAATATGGTTGAGAAAAAAGGATATGAATTAAAGAAAAGCGAAATTGAATATATTACAGATTTTCATGCATTTACCTTGCCTTATGATGAAAAGGTTTTGGAAGCATTTTCTTTCGGAGAACTAATCTCAAAATATAATCCAAAATCAAATTTTATAAACGGTTTGAAAATTATTGCAAAAGAAATAGTAAAAGAGGTTAATTTAAGAAGAAAGATGGCTTATTGGAAAGAAGTCATCTAAATAGCTCCTAGCTTAGAATAAACTATTAACTCTAAAATCAAAAGAAAAGATATGAAAATAAGCATATAGTAATCTGAATTTAGAGGTATTCTTTCATTTTTTATTACAATATCTTTTAAAGCTTCATCTATCTTTTCCGGACTATTTGCCAAAAAGAATTTTCCACCTGTTTCATCTGAGATAAACTTTAATTCCTCTTCATCTATTTCTGGAAATGTTATACTTATGTTTTTATCCTTCACAATATCTTTCAATTTTTCAAAAAGTGCTACACTTTCTTCGGTTTTTCCTATGCCGATTGAATAAATAACAACTTTATTATTTTTACAATCTTCTAAAACTTCGCTTACATTCTTTCCTATGTTTGACTTCCCGTCTGTTATTAAAATAACGAATCTTTGTTTTTCAGATTGCGAAAGCATAGAGGTTGCTAACTCTAATGCATCACCAATAGCTTTTCCGCTTGAATTTAAATTGACTGTTATGCTTTTTATTTTATTTTCTATTTCAAATACATTTGTTGTTAAGGGAGAAAGAGGTTTTACCCTATCAGAAAATGTAACTATTCCTATTTTTGTTGCTCCAGGAAGCTTAGATACCCATTTCAAAGAAAGCTCCTTAGCAATCTCAAGCCTATTAGGATAATAATCAGGCATTAATAATGTAGGTGAGTTATCTATAACTAAAACAAAATCAGCATTTGCTATAGGTTTAACAATATTTAGTTGAATCGATTGTGTTGCAACTAAGAATATCAAAGAAATCAATAAAATCTTTAATATTAAAATTCCAGGATGAGGGATATGAAATCCTGATCCATAAATCTTTTTTAATGCAGGGTAGTTAGAAAATTTCAAGACCCTCTTTTTTCTTATTTTTATCATTAAAAAATAAGCAAGTATGGTTAATATTATTAAAATTATCAATATTCCAATGCTTCTGAGTGGTATGTTAATAAAAATTTTTAAATCAAAAAAACTTATCTCCACTCTTCAACACCTTTAATATTTAAGAATTTTATAAAGGCATCAACAAAATCTTCATTTGTATGGATTTTTATGAAATCTGCTCCAGAGTTTTTGATTCTTTCTTCAATCATTCTTTCTTCTTCAGCAACCCTTTTATTATATCTTTCTCTTACTTTATCAGAATTTATGAGAATAGTTTCTCCAGTATCCATATCAGAGACATAAATATAACCTATACCTTCTGGTATAAAGCTATCTAAGGGATCTCTGAGCATTATTGCCACAAATCTCTTGAATTTTGCACATCCATTTAAAACAAAATCAAAGGTTTCTTCATTAGAGTTTATGAAATCAGAAATAAGAAATACATAGCTCTCTGGACTCAAATAATCTAGCAAAGTTCTTAATACCTTCCAATTCTTAATTCCACCATAAGAACCATTTTGAGATAATATCTTTGCTATTTGCAAAATAGAATCAAAAGATAGGGAAGGTTCTATTATACTTTTTATTTTGTCAGAAAAACCAACAAAACCTACTTTATCACCAATAATATGAGAAGCATAGGCTAATGTAGTTATTAATATTGATGCATACTCATTTTTTGTTAGATCCGTGGTTCCAAAAGTCATTGTATTTGAAACATCAAGTAAAAAAATAGCATCTAAGTATCTTTCCTCTTTAAAAACCTTTACAAACAATTTATTTGTTTTAGCAAAAGAGTTCCAATCTATTAGATTAGAATCTTCTGTTCCTGTATATTCTCTTATTCTATCAAATTCTAATCCTTTTCCGGTTATAATCTTGAAAAAGACGAGATGAAATTTCAAAACATCTACTATTTTATGAAGCTTTTTTGTAGATTCTTTTAGAATATCATTAAATTCCAATGTACTAATGTTAAATATCTAAATCACCTCTACTGTTTCTATTATCTCCTCAATTATATTATCTGTAGAAATCACCAATGCCTTTCCTTCATAGTTAAGAATAATTCTATGTCTTAACACAGGCTTTGCAACAAATTTTATGTCACTAGGCAATACATAATCTCTTCCGTGTAGCAAAGCATTTGCTCTTGCAGTTAAACCAAGGTTAATTGACGCTCTTGGAGAAGCTCCCCATCTTATATATTTTAAATTAGAAATTTTGTAGTTAGTTTTTCCTCTAGTGGTATTTACTATATCTACAATATACTTCTTTAACTTAGGAGCTATGTATATATCTCTAACAACTTCTTGAGATTTTATAATAAAATCTTTATCAATGACAGGATTTATCTCATTTAATAAATTTCTTTTTACCATAGTGTTTTGGTCTATAATTTCAATTTCCTCTTCCTCTTCTGGATAATCAACTATAATCTTCATTAAAAATCTATCTATTATCGCTTCTGGTAAAGGATATACGCCGTATTGTTCTAAAGGATTTTCAGTAGCTAATACTAAGAAAGGCTTATCTAAGATAAACTCTTCTTTTTGTATGCTTACTTTTCTTTCTTGCATCACTTCCATTAATGCTGCTTGGGTTTTTGGTGGAGCTCTATTTATTTCATCTGCTAAGATAAAATTCGCAAATATAGGTCCTTTTGCAATGTAAAACTCTCCTTTTACTGGATTAAAAACATTCATTCCCAATATATCTGCTGGTAGCATGTCAGGAACAAACTGTATTCTTCTAAATGTAGTTCCACTTACAGACTTTCCTAATACCTCCACCAAAAGAGATTTTGCTAATCCAGGAACGCCTTCTAAAAGGAGATGAGCATCAGCCATTAAGGAAATTATTGTAGCGTCTATAACCTCCTTTTGGCCAATAACAACTTTTGATATATTACTTCTTAATTTTTCATAACCTTCTTTTATTACAGCTATTTCTTTCTTTAAGTTTTCTCTTTCTTCAGGCCTTTCAAAATCCATAAATAAATTTATATATCACGGAGTTTATAAAATAATATTGTTTATAGTGCATTTGTATGACAGAGATTTTCATATTCATAATTATAATAGCATTTTCAATATCTCTTTACTTTTTTATTAAAAAGACCAATGAACTAAAAAAAGAAGTAGCGAAACAAAAAGCGCTCTTAAACAAATTTTTAATAGAAGAGATAATGCTTTCAGAAGAAATAGGAGAAGGAAAAGATATATTTAAAGAAAATTTGTCTTCTTTGGCTAAAAGAATATTTGAGCATATAAAAACAAGATATAATCTAAAATCAACAGATTATTCTGAGATTGTTGAAGAGATAAGGAATATTGAAATCAATCCAAAAATAAAGAGCAATCTAATAGAGTTTTTTGAGTCTATGAGTATGATTGAATATTCTGGAAATCCTTTAACTGAATCAGAAAGAAAAAATCTTAAAGAAAAAGCAATAGAATTAATCAAAAATATGGGACAACTCCAAATAAAGCAAGAAGAAAATAAATAATTAACACTAACTCTATCAATATTACTGCTAATAAACCTTTCTCAACTTTAATCTTTATTTTTTTCTTTTTAGAAACTTCTTCGACCTTTGAAAAATCTGAAAACAAGTCAAACTCATCTTCCACGCTTCATCCTCCTCAACAAAACATAAATAGTTATTATAGTCCAAGCGATTAATAAAATTGGTAAAATTTTTATTACTCTAGCTTCTGCAGAAGGAACTATTTGGATTATTACTGGATATAACGCAACAGAGCCTTTTTCTGATTCTAAAACAAAAATAGTTTCACATTTATTAGGAGCGCTTTTTGTATGAAGATTGAAGGATAAAGATTTTCTTTCACCCATCTTTATAGAATGACTTCCTTCTACTCTATCTATACATTTTTCTCCATTTAGGATATTCAATGTAACATTTTCTAAGTCATAATCTCCATTATTTCTTACAAGAATTGAAAATGATAAAGAAGAATATTCTGGTAAATAAACAATTGGTAATATTTCTAAAATATCCAATCTCGCAACCATCTTTCTTGGTATTACAATAACCTTCAAAATTTCAACATCCACAGTAACATTATTTTGCTTTAGCATTGCTTTTATTGGAATGAAGTATGTGCCAGGAATTTCATTTTGATATACACTTATAAGAATTTTATCTGTAAATGTTTGATTTCTTTTTATCAAATCAAAATCTTTAAATGCCCTTTGCCACCCTCTTAATACATCTGCATCCACTCTAACATTATAAACATCTGCTTTTCCAATATTACTTAAATTAAACCAAACCTCTCCAGTAGCTCCTTGTTCTAATGTTATGGTTTCGTTTAAAAGCTTCAAATCAAGTTTTGGAGGTATTGCCTCTGGTCTTTCACCTTCTATTGCAGATGGTGTTGGGGTAGGAGTAGGAGTTGGTGTTGGTTCTGGTCTAGGCTTAGTTATATTTATTTCTTCTCCATATGGAGCAAATATACTGAAATTTGTTATTTTTATAGGAGAGAAAATTACTTTGTTCGGCAAATCAATATAACTAGGAGCTAAAAGCTCCCAAGTTTTGTTATGCCATGTTCCATTCAAAAATACTCCATCAAACTTATAAATTACCTTTGGCATTACTCCTTTTTCATTTGGAAAAACAAAATGAAACTTTATATTTTCTATAAAACTATCATCTTCCATTTTTGTAATATTTACCCATTGGCTTATGTTTATTAATCCTTCCGGGTCTCTGGGAGGATTAGCCACAGCTCTTACAAAACTATTTTTTAAATTTACTGAAATATTTGCAGTACTAACATTAGTTTCTGCAATTAATATTTCAGAATTGTTTTTGCCAACTATTTCAAATTCTATGTTATTAGAAATAAGCCTTATAACTTTTGCCGTAGAATTGATTGTATATATTCCTTTAACATTATGTTGAACAGACATTCCTGAAATTTTTATATTTTCACTATCAAAAATACAGACACCTGAATGAAAATCTTGTGTCTTCACATCTTTTATAGTAAGGTTTGCAGAATTTTTTACTTTTATAGCGCATTTTTCCTCTGTATAACTTCCATTTATATCAGCATTTCCGTCAATCACCTTTTCTGCAAAATCTATTACTATGTTTCTAACATTTTCCACTACTATGCAAGTTTCATTCAAATTCCAAGCACTATCATTCAAGATATAATAATAACCAGATTCATTTATTTTTACGCAAGGTTGCACAACCCTTACCTCTAAGGAAGGAATTCCATTAACATATACAGTTTCATTTCCGGAAAACGTATAGTTAAAGCTCTTTCTTTCTCCTGGATAAGCTATTTCCTCTACTCTGGAAACATTGTTAGCGACAATACTCAAAATCAAATAACTTTTTGTAACATTTTCTATCGTTTGATTTTCTTCATCAAATATTTTTTCTACTAATAAATAAGTTTGCTTTAAGACATCATCAATATCTACACCAAGGTGATAGCTTCCTTTAAAGCTTTGATTCAGTTTTTCCAAATAAATCCTTTCTGTTTCATTTGTTGAATTTATAGAATAAATTGCAGCAAAAGGTATTGCTGGATAAAGAGCCTTAAAAGAAGAAATATCTATATCTATCAAAATACAATCTGAAACATAATAAATTTGCGGTTTTGCTGATAATACGCTTAAGGTTATATTTCCGCTTTCTGAAGAATATAACAAATCCAAAAAGTTATGAAGATAACTTTCATTCAACCCGCAAACTTTAAGATATACATTAGGATTTTTTATTGAATTGTCTTTATAGGAAAAGCTTCCTAAGCTTTCATTTACTCTATCATAGGTTAAGTTTGCTAAACTTTCATTAATATACACTAAGGAGATGTTAATAGAGAATGCGCACTGAAAAAATAATAACAAAAAAACAAAAATTTTCTTCATTATATCGTCACCATCTTCCAGAATTTAGAGAATATTGTGTAAACAATATTCATAAACAAATCAACAAAATTATCAAAATTTGGTAATTGTGTTGGTAAAATAGAAGTTACATTCTCATAACTATAATAATTTTCAACATAAAGAGGATAACTGTTTGTGACTTCACCATCAATAACAAAAACAAACGTTTCGTTATTAAATCTCCTGCCCTCTAATCTAATAGAATAATCCCCAACCATATCCTTTATCTTAAAATAAGAATATTGCGGAGAGTATAAAGGATTGCCTGTAGGTATTAATGTTATACTAGCATTTCCATAATAATCTGTTTTAAATTCTATTATATTGATTATTTTTGTTGAAATGTTTTCGAGTGTGGTATTATTTACAAAAGCATTCCATAACTGAAAAGGAGAAAAAACACTTATTCCATTCTCTTCTATTATTCTAACCGTAGCATTTGAAACATCTAATTCATCAGAATCTCTTAAGCTTAATGTAAGATTATAAGGAATCCCAACATATGAAAAATTGTTTGTTTCATTACCATTTATGAATATCTTTGGTAAAATGATTGGCTTTAATGTAAATGTTCTTGATGCTATGTTATCATTCTCATTGCATTCCTTTATATTATTATTTACATCAGCAATAACCTCAAATTTATATTCCCCGCTTTTTGCATATGCTGGCCAATTAATGGTTATTGGTATATATGCATCTGGATTTAAAGGAATAGAAACCAAATAATTTGTGTCATAAACAACAGCAGATGAATTATCTGCTCTATAAATCTTAAATCTCAAATAAAATGGGGTAGTTACTTTTACATTTCCTCCATTTTCTTCTGTAGGTGTATCTAGTTTATTTCTTATAGTTAAGTTTATTGTTAAGTTTTGAGAATAATAAACAGGATCTGGTGATATAGAGTTTACTGTTACTTGTAAATTAGCACCTATGCAAATCTTTTTTCCTATTCCATTAATAACAACATATCTATTATATACATTCTGGTCATTTATTGGAGATGCTCCTGAAGAAAGAATAAGAGGAAAATTTCCTTCTGATGGAACTATAGCAGCACTATAACAATTTTCTCCTGCGTTATCACCACAAATCCCAACAACCATTCTTCTTTCACTATTTACCCCAAATGTAGGATCATTTGCTTGTTTTGAAACTTGATAAGCATATGCATCAAATGTAATTGTAGGAGTATTAACTCTAATAGTGTTTGTGTTCTCGTCAAAGCTTCTTGAAAATGAATAATCACCTCTTAAATATTTCTGTGTAAGAATAAAATTACTTAATGTTCCCGGGTTTGAAGATGTAGAATAGGTTACCCATATTCTTCCAGGGAAGGCTGCATAATATACATTTGGATCTGGTGTTGATAAGAAGGATGGAGAAAAAACAAGATATCCGTGTGAGGGGTAAAAACAATTTCCACTTGATCTATCAGTATAAGCTAATGCATCTGTTGATGATCTATAAGTTATTAAGACATATTTGTAGCTACCTAATACATTAACAGCATATACTCCACCTACATATTTCGGTCCAATCCCACAGATCATTATTGTTGCATCAGGATTATTTCCCATAGCATCCTGATACCATGTTCTTGGATCGTTAGCATCTCCTGTAAAATAAAGGTCTATTGGATTTAAGGAAGTGTCAACTATGGAAGCATTCTGTGCTTTTGCTTGTATTGATAACAAAAGTAATGATAAAAGAACGTAAATTAAAAGCCTCATAAAAAATATTTTCTTGTTATAATTTAATAAATATTTGTATTACATTCAAATTACTGCGTTAATACGAAAAATGCAGCAAAAAAGAAAGAATAAATAAACTTCATTCTCAATAATAAAAAGAAATCACATAATTAGAATCAGAAAATAAAATTAATCAATCATTGAAAAAATCTCATCTATTCAAAGACCAATACAAATTATAGCCAACCACATTCATATAATTTATTTGTGTTTTGAGGTTATCGTTTTCATAATAGCTTCCTCCAACAAAATTAAGGTCTCTATCTACATTAAATGTAATATTTGCTATATTAGCACCATAAATTGTGTAAATATACAATCTTATTGTCGAAAAAGCATCTGCATAGCTTGTAGGAGTTATTATTAAATTGCTATTATCATGAATTTCATACAAGCTGCTTAATCTAGTAGAATTAAATATGTCAAAGGTTAAGGTTGGACTAAAAAGCAGATATCCATCCCTTTCCTCTATTAAACCATAACCTTCAAACGCTGAGCTATCAGGATTTTTAAGATATAATTTTATTAAATTTGGTGCTCCGGTTTTCAATGTTGCATTTGGATAATAATTGTTGTCTGAAAGATTTTTTATTCTAAATGTTCCATTGGAATAGAATGTTATCTCATATTTCCATGCCCTTTTAACCTCATTTGCCCATTTGTAAAGCGAATTTATTATTGGATTTATAGAATTTACAACAACCTTTATATGGTCTGTTAAATTTGTTTGATTTAATTGTTTAGATACTCTAACTATGGAATCAGCATTTAATATATCCAAATCCAATTTTTTCAATATTCTGTATCCATCTTCAGTAATAGCTGCTGCGTATATTTTGTATGAAGTGCTTTTAGGATATTCTGTTGGGGCAATAATGAATTGTGCATATCCATCATCATCAACCTTTTTAAAAGAAGCACCTCTTCCTACAATTCCAGAAAAGTAAGGAACAAAAACAAGATTTCCATTTTCTTCAAACGCTCCTACTATAGTATTTAAAAATGGTTCGCCAGTATACAATTTTGTAGCTCTTATAGTTAGATTATAGATCAATGCTGTTTGTGGAAATATTCTTGTTTCTATTCCATCTATCCAAACATCGAGCTTTATTGGTGGCTCTTTGCTTAGCAAGTAGATGTAATAGCTATTATTATGTAAAGGAATAATTGCCTGAAAATGACATGCATTGTTATCATAACAATTATAAATTGATAGAGGTACAAAAAAGATTGGTAATATTGTAGAGTCATTCACCTTGTATTTAAGTAGATAATAAGATACATTTTCTTTTAAAGTAGTTGCAAATCCAGAAAATTCTTCTCCACCAACAACTAAAGTTGCTGGTTTAGTAAAGGTTTTTTCTGGATTATCAGATTTTAATGAATATTCTGGATGAAATATTGGGAAGTTTGTTTGATTAAATATTCCATTCTCATTTAAGTCTTCTTGTGTAATGTTTTGTAGAGATGTTAAATTAAATGTTATATTCAAAGGTATAAATGCCAAATAATGTTTTCCATCTAAAAAGTTTGCTCCGTATACAGTGGTTTCTATTATTTCTCCTGGCGATGTAATAGCTACTAAGCCTATAGGCTCTACACTTTCCTCTGCATAACCACTAAGAAAACCCTTTATTCCACCCCATCTTACAGTAGATATTTCTGTTGATAAATTAGTATGCGATATACGCCCAGAAATTACAGGAATACTTGCAAAACAAGCTTCAGAAAAAAAGAAAAATAATAATGAAAGCATAATTAAATTTTTTTTCATAATTTTGTATTTACGTATTGTGTATATTAATGTTTTTTCTTTTTTTAAATACGAAAAAGAGAATTGCAACAACTATCAATAATATTACTGTTAGTATATATATAATACCCTCCGCTGTTATAAGGCTTGTTATAATTATCCCTTTCACTACTTTCAATTCCTTTTTTTCTGAAATAGATTTTATCAAAAAATCCTTATTTTTTCCGTAAAATAAGTTTATTTTTACTTCTTTATTTCTTTCAAGGTCATCTTCATCAAGATGTATTTTGTATTTTAATTCTCCAATTTGTTTTGGTTTAATCTCTTTTAAATCAAAATATAAACTTCTATTTAAACCAAAAATATCCATATCATATATACTTCCATAAACAAAAACAGTAGAGTTTCCTTCATTCTTAACCTTTATAACTAATATTTCGCTTTCAACAAAATAAGATACAGAATCTATGGATATAATAGAATCATCATCTATTGTAATTAAAGAAAGGTTGTATTTTTCGTGAATATAATTTTTTAAAGGTATTTCATAATCAGTTAAACCAAGTATCTCAACACCATCAAAGCTTTCAATGCTTAAATTTTCAAGTTTTATAGGAAGAGCAAAACTTTTGGATTTTGGGATTATTTGGATAGAATAATTAAATTGAGGAAAAATCTCTTTATCTCCTTTTAATAATCCTACTCCACTGATGAAAAAATAAGTATCAATATTGCCATCATTCAAAATTTGTATTAAAAGGGTATCATTATTTACAAGGTAAACATCTTCTATTTTTAAAGATAAGAAAGGTTTGGGTAAAGATAATATTCTTAAAGGCACTTGCTTCCCTCTCAGTTCTTCACTTCCTGTGAAAGTTCTTCCCACTCTAACAACAACGCCAATAGTTCTGTTGCTAAGGTCTCTTATCTGCTGACCATAAATAGTATTTTCCGGTCCAATAATTTCTATAATAGAAATATTGTATTTCTTTAAAATTTCGATAAGCTCGCTTGGAGGAATTTCAATAAATGTTATTGGCATTCCAGCACTTAAAAATCCAGGTTCAAAATAATCCCCAGAGGATACAAAAAAGTATATCTTTTCTTTAGAAATATTCATATAAAGATCGATTATAGCTAAATTATTTTTTATAAAACTTTTTTCATCTATTATTGTAAAATTGTTTTTTATTTTCTTCCAAGGTCTATCCAGAAATTCTCCATAAAATATTACGTTCAATTCATAATTTTCATTTAGTGTCTTTATTATCTTGCTTTTTACATTTTCATTGTAAAATAAAACGAAATATTTTTTTAACAATGCATAAGGAGTTACAGATAAGGCATCATACCCAAAATCATCATGAATAATAATTAAGCCATTTATATTATTTTTCACCTCTTCGAAAATTTCAAACTGAAGACTTTGATAATCTTCAAAGTATTTTGAGTTTACATGCTCAAATCCCCTTATCTGAAGAAACTCTTTGAAATTTTTCACTATGCTATTACTTTTTGATTCAAATACAATATGTTCATTTTTTTTATTCAATTCCATCGAAAGTATTTTTGCTTCTCCCATGCTATTAACTAACTGAAATTCATTGCCTTTTATTTTAGAATACATAAAAACAATATAACAATCTTTCCACTCATTAGAATTACATATAATTTCAGATCTTCCAATCGATATAGAAAGATGTATACAGATAAATAAAAACAAGAGCAAAATCTTTTTCATTATTTTCATTATTAATCAAATAAAAATAAAAATCAAATTATTTTAAAAAATAGCGAAAACCATAAATAAAACAAAAAATGCAAAAACTTCAAAAAAGATAAAAAAAGCAGAATCAAAATGCAAAGAATATTAAAAAATAAAAAAGAAATAAATGAGAACAGCAGAAATATAATGTTATAAAATTCTCATAATCCATAAAAATAAAATCAAAACCAAATTGAGCACAATCCGAAAATATCACAACCAAAAACTAATCAAAAAACCAAAAATCAATTAAAAACAAATCCAAAATCAAAAAATAGCCAATAAACTACAAACAAAATCTAAAATAATTAGAAAATCCAAAATCAAAAAACAAAAAAAAGAAAAAATTAGTACAACTCTACCCAAACATAGTAGGTTGTTGCAGTTGTGTCTCCATTATTTCCATTCTCAGGCAGTATTACTTGATATCTTGCATCTTCTCCATTATATGCTGTATGATGTCCTGGAACAACCTTTCCTACAAACATTACGTCGGTTCCATCTTTAACTACAAAGGTCTCCCAGTACTGGTCCTGCGGTGTTTCACCATCGTATGTTTTAACTGCTATTGTGGATGAAATACTATCTTGGATTGATTTAAATGAAGGATCATAGTTAGTTATTGTAAATGTACGAGTGCAATCATCGCTTGCACCAACTAAGAAGTTAAATGCACCGTGAACATCACTACACGTAGCAGCTGATAAGCCGTTCCAATTACTTACTGTATTATCGTTATCAAAGAATACATATGTTGCATTTGCATCCCATTCAAACATTTTATTGCTGTCAGAATCTCCCAATATTAACTTACCGCTTACGTTACCGTATATACCTGCCCAGTGGTATGTTGGTTGCTCTGTTGTAAGGTCACTCTTGTAAATATGTCCTGAAACTACATTTATGTTTCCAGGAGAGGGTTCAGGATAAACACCTTTATCATCCGGAGTTGAAACTGTTGCACCTCCTGGTGCTGCATATGCTACTACTGCTATTGCTAGAAGAGTTGCTAAAATTGCTGAACTCAACAAACCAAAAATTTTCTTCATGTGAAATCACATCTTTTCACGTGAAAAATTTGATTTTTCACGTGAATTATGTCATTATATATATTGCTAATACTACTATTTAAAGATTGTGGTTGTTTTGAAATTCATTTGTATTACAAGATTTTTTATTACAAGTTTGTATTACTTTTGTATTACAAACATTATCTCATATATATCCTAATGCAATATTTATGTATTACACAACCAAAATCTTTATAAATAGATAAAGAGATAATAATATCATCAAAAAATGAAATAAAAATGAAATGAAGTGAAATTTTATGAAAGTGAAAATTTTGACAAGTTTTCTAATAGCTTTAATGCTAGCACTTTCGATAGTTAAAGGAGCTCCAACAGGAGCTTCTGTACAGGAAGGAGAACAGGAAACAGGGCAGGAAGGATCTCCAGGAAGCGTAGAAACAGAAGGAGGAAACATAACAAGAGTTAACTTAACAGCTTATCAAATAACAGGAAAATGGGCAGGTTTTTGGGGAAATGTTTCTGGTGATATAAGATTAGCAGATTCGAGCGGAAACATATTTTACAAATGGACAATAAGTGATGCTACAGGCGGAGTAGTGTATGCTTGTAATGGCACGGTAAGTGATTGGAGCAGTAGTAATATTCAACCATTATATTCAACAGATTCTTTGCTTCCAGACTTCTTAAAAGAAGGCACAGATTCTTTCAATTTAACATTTACATCTCAGGAAACATTCACAAGTCCATCATTAACAATAAATAATGTAAACTACACAACCACATACCAAAACAATGCTCCAGGTTCAGATTTCAAAACATATGCATTAAAAACAGCTTCAGGAAATGTTTTGATTTGGGCAGGAAAGGTAAAGGAAGATCAAACATCTTTTAAAGGAGACACTGTAACAGCAGATTATCAGGTATTAGCAGGAGTTACATCAACATCAGGAACAACAACATTCTACTTCTATTTAGAATTACCTTAATTTTTTTGTTTATTTTTGTTTTTTAATTTGTTATAAAACTAAACAATAAACTTAAATATTTGATTTTCAAATAGTGAATTATGAAAAAGAGTAATTTATTTTTCATAATACTTCTCCTATTTTTTTTAGACCATGCAACAGCTAAGGTTGTTGTGATAAATTCTCAAAAATGGGATGATGTTTATTCCGGGATTCTCTATGCAAAGTTTAATAATATGAGTGCATATTTTTTAACAACCTCAAATCCTCATGGATTGTTAAAAATAATAACCGATGATGAAATTATTTTAATTGAGTCAAAATCCCCTTTTGTACCAAACTTAAAATCATTATTAGAAAATAATAAATATAAAGTTACTTTAATAGAAATTTCCGATTCTTCAGATCTCTCCATAGATTCCCAAAATGTTTATATTGTAGGAAAGGAAAATTTTCAGGCAGCCTTATTGTTAGCCCCTCTCGCAAAGATAGAAAACTCTTGGGTTTACATAGTTGATGATAACAATATAAATAAAATATTACCAAAGCTTCAAGGAAAGAATGTAATTATTATAGGATATTTAAAAAGAAATATAAAAGATGCTTTGGAAAATTTTAAAACCGAAGAAATAATAGAGCCTAACAAATTTAAATTGAGTTTATCAATCGCTGATAGATTTCTTCAAATAAAGCCAACAACACAGGTTTTAATCATAGATGGAAGAAATATGGAAGAGGAGATGTTTTTTGGACATTCACCAATAATTTTAGTCGGGCCAAACCTATTGCCAAAAGAAACAATTTCTTGGCTTTTAGATAAAAAAATAAAAACTTGTGTGGTAATAGGTAGCGAACTAACTTATATAGGAGAGCAAATAAGATCACAAAGCAATAAAACCATAGGTGTTTTGATAAAATTTGGTCAAGCAACCCAAGGAAGCCCGATATATGCACTATCAATGTTTCCTCTACCAAGCCCAGAGCTTAGAATCGAGGTTTTATCTGTAGTATATGATCCTATTACAAAAAATCTATACATAACATTCAAAAACTCTGGAAATGTTGGTCTTTTTGAGCTGACATCGTTTAAAATACTTTCAGGAACAAAAGAGATAGCAAGCTCAGGTGACGAAAAACCGATATTTATAGGATCAGATGAAAGCTTTGTAGCTACTTATTCAATCATAATTCCTCCAGAAGAATTAGCAAATAATTTAACAGTTGAGCTTTTTGTTTCTTATGGTGAATCGCAAGATTCCTTAGATTTATATCTAACAAATGCTGGAAAATTCGGTCCTCCATTAACAAAAACATTAGAAATTAAAGAGATAAAAGATAACTCTTTGCTAAATATAACAAAAGTAACTTATTATAAAAACTATGGAAGAGTCGGTGTAAAAATAATAAATATAGCAAACATTTCCTCGTACTTTATTGTTAAGATACCAAGTATCATAGTACAAGGAGTGCCTCAAAATCTTTATTCTGAAATATCGTTTATTGACAAAGGAGAAAAGGAAATATTCATTCCTGTAAAGCTTGATGATATCGACCTAAAAGAAAACTCTGTGGTTAATATTATTTTAACTTATGGAGAAAATAAAGAAGCATTACTTAAAATTTCAGAAGCAGCCTTGCCTTTAGAGATAAACTCGGGCTTATTGCCCACAGGTCTATTAGTTTTATCTCCGGATAAGTTAGGAATTGTTGCTATAGTTATAATAATTGTTATAATTATTTTGTTCTTGCTAAGAAGATTTCGAAAAAAACAGACAACTCAACCAAATGTTATACAAACACATTCATAACACAACATTCTTATTCAAAAAAGAATTGATTTCATAATTCTTTATATTCGGTATATAAAAATAAACACGCAATTTTCTAATTGAAGTTATTTGCTGTCTGTAATAATAAAACCAATGATAAACAATAAAGAAAAAATCATTTTCGAAACTTAGAATCAAAAGATTTACCTAAAATAAGATAAATTAAAATCACGGGACCGTAGTCTAGCTTGGTCTAGGACTCCAGCTTGGGGTGCTGGCAACCCCGGTTCAAATCCGGGCGGTCCCATTTTTATTTTTTCCGTTAAAATACTTTGCAGCGCTTGCCTGGAATGGAGCAATCCTCGCAATATTCAAGAAAGTATTTGGGGAGCAGGAATCCATTCCAGCAATGCTTGCATATGCAATTATAGTAACAATAATAGCTGTTATAGCAACAATAATGATTGCAAGAGCTGCGGAGAAAATAAAGAAATGATGAATATCAATTAATAAATGAACCTAATAGTCTTTATTTTTAGAATTCTTCCTTTCTAACAAAAATAAAAATCTTTATGAAAAATCTTTAAGTATGCAGAGAATATCAAAGGACGAGTACTATCTCGACATAGCAAATTCTGTTTCTAAAAGGTCAACATGTTTAAGAAGAAGATATGGAGCAATTATAGTAAAAAATGATACTATAGTATCAACTGGCTATAATGGAACAGCAAGAGGTGTAATAAACTGTTATGAGATAGGATGTATAAAAGATGCTTTAAATCTTCCTCATGGCTCTAATTATGATTTATGTCCAGCAGTGCATGCTGAGGAAAATGCTGTTGTGAATGCAGCAAGAAATGGAGCAAATACTTTGGATGGAACATTATACATTTATGGAGAAGATGTAAAAACAAATAGCGTAGTTGAAGCAATCCCTTGTAATAGATGCAAGAGAATTATAATAAATGCAGGAATAAAATATGTTGTGATAAAAACAGAAAATGGAATTAAAAGATTAAGTGTGGAGGAATGGATAAATGAAGATACACAAAATTATTTAAAACTTTTTAAAAGTGTAAAATCATGAAAAAGAATTATAAATTTAAAGGGGTTGTGTTTGATTTTGATGGTGTGTTGGGAGATACAGAGATTCTTCAATACAAAAAATGGAATATTTTGTTAAAGCCTTTTGGAATATTTATTTCAGAAGAAGAATATATAAAAGAATATTGCGGAAAATCTTCGAGCACAGAAATTCCAAAACTCTTAAAACAAAAATACCCTCAAATCAAAATGAGTGAAAAAGAGATTGCAGAAAATGCAGCAAAAATTTTGAAGGATCTATTCAAAAAAGAAGCAAAATTGATGCCAAATTCTTTGGACGCAATAAAATTTTTTAAAGAAAATGGATTTAAAATTGCAATATGCTCTGGTAAAAATCAGGAAGAGCTTGAAATGAAGCTTTCTTCTGTTGGTTTGTCAGATTTTTTTTCAAAAGAGCATAGAGTAACAGAAAGTGATGCGGGCTTTGCAAAACCACATCCAGCAATGTATGAGCTTGCAGTTAAAAAATTAGGATTAAAACCAAATGAGTGCATCGCATTTGAAGATACCTATGCTGGGATAGTGAGTGCAAAAGGAGCAGGTCTTTTTGTTATAGCGCTTCCGAATAAATTTACAATAAATCAAGACCTTTCAAAAGCAGATATTGTAATAAAAGGAGGTTGGCCAGAACTTCTGAAAGATCCTTTTTCGTTTTTAAGTAAATTTTTCTAGAGCTTGATGATAAAAAATTTTTTAAAAGCAATCTCTCCAAATAAAATTTTTAAATATTACTCTTAAGAATTAAAAGTTATACTAATAAGGTGAAAAAATGGTTGAGCAAAATATATTTTTGCTTGCACCGTTGTCAGGAATAATAGGCTTTGTTTTTGCTTTGATATTAATAAAAGATGTTTTAAGAAAAGATACAGGAACAGAAAAGATGAAAGAAATAGGAGATACAATATTTACAGCAGCAATGGCTTATCTAAAAAGGCAATATAAAACAATTGCAATGATTTCTGTAATTACAGCAATTCTTATAGGAATAGCAACCGGATATAATAATATTGAGTTGGGAATAAAAACAATGATTTCATTTCTCTTAGGAGCTTTTCTCTCATCTCTATCAGGTTTTATCGGAATGTATGTTTCTGTAAAATCTAATGTGAGATGCGCTTCAGCAGCAAGAAGAAGCTTAAACGAAGCAATAAAGGTTGCATTAAGAGGCGGTGCAGTCTCAGGAATTTTGATTGTAAGTCTTTGCTTGATCGGGATAAGTTTAATATTTATAGCTTTCAATGGGTTGAAAGAACCAAGTATTGTTCCTTATGAAATAGTAGGATTCGGTTTTGGTGCAAGCTTTGTTGCAATATTTGCTTTATTAGGAGGAGGAATATATACAAAGGCAGCAGATATGGGGGCAGATCTTGTTGGAAAAGTAGAGAAAGGAATTCCAGAAGATGATCCTAGAAATGCTGCTGTAATTGCTGATTTGGTTGGAGATAATGTTGGAGATTGCTCCGGAAGAAGTGCTGATTTATTTGAATCAACAACAGTTACAATAATAGGAGCTATGATCTTAGGGACTTCTCTTTTTGTCACAACAAACAATATATCCTGGATAATATTTTCTTTACTTGCTATGTCATTTGGACTTTTAGCATCTATAATAGGAATAATTTCTGTAAAAGGAAGGGAAGAAGAGAATCCTATAAAGGCATTGAACAGAGGATATTACATAACCTTAATAATAAGCACAATAGGAATGTACATACTTACAACAACCCTTCTTAATAACATAATATATTTCTTTGCTGGCTTAGTAGGTATAATAACGAGCATAGCATTTTTATTTATCACAAGATATTACACAGAAGGAAGATTTAGGCCTGTAAAAAGTATAGCAGAAGCAAGCAAAACAGGAGCAGCAACCAACATACTTACAGGAATTTCTGTTGGTTTTGAATGCATATTTCCCACTGTAATAACAATATCATCAGCTCTAATTATTTCTTATTGGTTAGGTACATTAGCAGGAAGTGGTTTATATGGTAATGTTGTTGCTACTGTTGGAATGCTGATGACATGTGCTTATATATTAGCAATGGACACATTTGGTCCTATATCTGATAATGCAAACGGAATAATTGAGATGAGTGGAGAAGAAGAGGCAAGAGAAAGAACAGAAAAATTAGATGCTGTCGGAAACACCACAAAGGCATTAACAAAAGGTTATGCAATAGGTTCTGCAGGTCTATCTGCCCTTATTTTATTTTCAGCTTATATAGACAAAGTCGCTGAGATTAGAGGAGATTTTAATGTAGTGAATATATTAAAACCAGAAATTTTTGTTTCAAGCATATTTGCAGGTGCAGTTGTTTTTCTTTTTTCATCATTAGGTTTCAGGGCTGTTGGAAAAACAGCAAGCAAAATTATAGAAGAGGTTAGAAAACAATTTAGAGAAAATCCTCTTATTATGGAAGGAAAGGCAAAACCGGATTATGCAAAGGTTGTTGATATAACAACAAAAGCAGGATTAAGGGAAATGGTCTCTCCTTCTCTATTAACAGTTTTATCACCTGTAATGCTTGGAATTTTATTTAAGTTTTTGGGTTTTGATGGCGCAGAAAGCGTTGCTGGCTTTTTGATAACAGGAACAACTGTTGGTATATTATTAGCAACATTTATGAATAATGGAGGAGGCGCTTGGGATAATGCTAAAAAATATATAGAAGCAGGGAATCTGAAAGATGAAAATGGAATTGTAAAGAAAGGTTCTTCAACTCATGCAGCAGCTGTTGTAGGAGATACTGTAGGAGATCCATTCAAAGATACTGTTGGTCCTTCATTAAACGCTTTCATAAAAACAATAAGCACAACAACTTTGGTTTTATGCGTTTTGTTTATATAGAATTAAAGATTTATCTTCAAAAAATCTTTCGCGATTATTACCCTTTTGCTATCTTCTATATTTTTTTTTATTATTTTTTCAAGTTCTTCATAGCTTTGATATCTTCTGCTTATATGAGTCAATATTATTTTTGCATTCGTGTGTTTCATAATTTCAATAATATCTTCTAAGTACATATGATATCTACCTTCTATATTACTTTTAATCTCATTTTTTTCAAAATATGTGCAATCTAATATTACAAGATCTGCATCTTTTGAAGCATTTAAAAGATTTTTGCATATTTTTGTGTCACCGGAATAGACGATCTTTTTTCCTTTCTCTATGTAAGAAACATCTTCTAATTTTATTGTTTTTTCTTTATATTTTATTTTTCCTTCCTCTTTCAATTTTTTATACAATTTACTTTTTTCAGGCAATTCTAAACTCTTAATTTTGTTTTTATCAATTTTTATCCTATCCTTTTCAACAAAAGAATAACCAACCGCTGGAATCCCGTGAACTACTGGAAAAGAAAATATATCAAACTCTTCATTAGAAAAGATTATAGAATTTTTTTCTGGCGTATTCTTAGCTAAAAGTTCAAAATTTCTATATCCGTAGCCGATATTCGAAATAAGTTTTATATTCTTTTCAGCATCTGGTCCAAAGACATTAAGAGGTTTTTTTCTTTTTTCTAAGGACATTGTTTCTAAAATTCCTAAAAGCCCTGCAAAGTGGTCTGCATGCCAGTGTGTTATAAAAATGTTATTTATTCTCATAAAATTTAATCCAGCCTTGAATATTTGCCTCTGTGTGCCTTCGCCACAATCAAAAAGCATACAATGCTCTTCTTTTCCAACATATCTTAAATAAATTGCCGGATGATTTCTTTTAGGAGTAGGAATTGCTGCTGTTGTTCCTAAGAATGTTAATTCTATATATGTCATGACACTCACCAACAAGCTATAAATATTTCTTAATATTATTTTTTATAAAAGTGATAATAAATGATTGAATTTCTTTTTAACAATATAAATCAAGAAATTATTAGATTCTCGGTTTCTTTTTTATTTGTTTTTGCAGTGATATTTGGTGTTTTACAAACAACAAAAAGAAGAATAAAAACTGACAATCAAATGACAGAACGCGAATTTTTCCCTCAGAGGGTAAATATTATAATATCAATCGTTTTTGGCCTAGTTGCTGCATATTATCAGCCATTTTCATTCCTTCTTTTCAACATATTACCTTATGTTACAGCATTCTTTTTAGTAATATTCTTTTTTATTTTTTTAAGAGAGGTATTGAGAAAAGAAGCCGGTTCAGAAATACCTCTAATGGTTTCCCTTGGAATACTTTTGCTAGTCTTAGGTATTGTTTCAGAAAATATAAGATTTGTTCAATTACCTTTTTCATTGTCTGCTAAAGATTTTTTTTGGATCATAACACTATTTTTAATAGCAGCGATATTCTATGTTGCATCACAGAAAAAAGGTTGAACCTACCAAAGGAACCGAGAAGGAACATTGTACTAATATAATTTAGCTAAACGGTTTTGGAAATGAAAAGAATCATCTATGGTGCTTTTGTAGGTGTTTTGTTTATAAGTTTTTTATTTCCATTAATTTCTTTTTTAGGTTTAAACAAGATAACATTTCTGATTGTTTTTTACTCTTTTCCTTTGGTTGGAGTTATAACCACACTTTTATTAGAAAATGAAAACAAAGAGTTGAAGATAAATAACATAAAAGATATTCAAAGTATTATTAAAAAAAACGTAATCTTAAGAACAAATCAAAACGCATCCTTTCAAGGTATTATAAAAGACATAGATGAAAAAATAATAATACTAGAAAGAGCAAGGAGATTGGATTTACCAGATGCTCCGATAGCATACATGGTTTTCATAGACAGAAATGAAATAAAGAGCATGGAAATTTTATAGTATTTAAAATCAGTTAAAATTTTTTTTCAAATCTTCTATAATCTTTTCTACATTTTCTTCTTTTGATACGGCTAACCAAATATTTTCAGCTTTTGCTATTTCAATAGCAATTGGATCAACTTTTTCTAATCCGTGCAAGACAATTAAAGATGGTTTTGGTGATGTTACTTTTATAGCAACCATTGGGCTTCTACCTGTAGTTACCTTTGTGAATATCAGAGCCCTTTGAGGATTTGAGCCGTATATTTTTACCAATTCAGAGGGAGGTAAATTTATTATAGCGCTTATAGAATCTATAACTGTATAACCATAAATTTTATCTTTATTTCCTTGATTTATGATTTCACATTTAATCGCCTTACAAAATACTTTTATATCAACCGGCTCTAAAAATTCTTTCATGTCAATTATGGCTTTTACTACAGAGCCAGAAAATTTGATTTCCTTATAAACTTCTTGGAATTCCCCCACATTCTCTAAACCTATATCCACCAAAGCATTTACAATTTTTTTTATTATATTTGTTCCAGGAGATTTTCTTCTGTTTGATTCATAATCTGATATCACAGAAGGGGAAACATTTATTGCCTTCGCTATATTTTTCTGTGGTATTTTGAATATCATTCTCCATTTTCTTATAACATTTCCGGGATTTTCGCTTAAAACTATCTCTCCTGCAATATCTTTTTTCAACTGCTCTTTATTCGTTGTCATACTTTGATTTTTGAAAATAAAATTTAAATTATTGAAAAATTTAAAATAAAGATAATGAAAAAAATTCAAAAAAAGCTTAAGATAGGTTGGGTTAAATTCACTTGTTCTGGCGATTCAAGCATAATTTTTCTTGAACTGATGAACACGGAGTGGAAAAAATGGAGAGATTTGTTATCTATTCAATATTTTACTTTTTTGAAAGGAAATAATTTCCTAAGAAATCCTGATGTTGTTTTTGTTGAAGGTGCAGTATCTACAAAAGAGGAAGAAAAAATTCTAAAAAATATAAGAAAAAAGTGTAAAAGGCTTGTGGCTGTTGGAAGTTGTGCTGTTTATGGCAATCCATCAAACCAAAGAAATTTTTTTGACGAAAAAACAAAAAAAGAGATAGAACCAATATTGAAAAGATTTGGGCACAGAGAGAAAGTTTCGTCTGTATCAGAAATTGTTAAAGTAGATGATAATGTTCCAGGTTGCCCGATGGATGAAAATGAATTTCTTAGAGTTTTAAATAAATATCTAAAAGAGTTTGGTGTTGTGAAAGATGCATAAAGAATTGGATATTTCATTAAAAAATATAAGCAAGATAGAAGGAAGTGCGAGTTTAGATATAAAGATAAGGAACAATGAGGTTAAAAAGGTAAAATTAAAGGTAACCGAAAGTAAAAGATTTTATACACAAGCAATAAGAAATAAAAATTGTTTAAATGTGCATCAAATCGTTTCAAGAATTTGCGGAACTTGTAGCATAGCACATTTAATATGCTGTATAGAAGCTGTAGAAAAGGCTTTAGGTATAAAACCTTCTGAACAAACCATTTTGTTAAGAAAGCTTGCGATGTATGGAACAATAATAAGAGATCATGCGATGCATCTTTATATATTTGTTTTGCCTGATATTTTCGGAATAGATTCTATTTTAGATATTGATAATACAAAGATTATTGAGCAGGCATTTAAAGTTAAAGCAGCAGGGAATGCGCTTTCTACAGTAATAGGTGGAAGAGCTGTTCATCCGCAATACATAAATGTTGCATATTTCTCAAAAATTCCTGAAAAGGAGGAATTAAAAAATGTTGCAAATCAGTTGAAAAGCGTAAGAGAAGATGTTTTGGATTTGATTGAAATTTTATACAAATGCGATTTTAATTTCACAAAAGAAAAAAATTATGTTGCTTTAATAACAGAGGATTTTAGTTTTTTAGAAGGATATATAAAAAGCATAGACGGAACAAGAATAGAAGAAGAAAATTTTTGGAACTATTTGAATAGAATAGTAATTCCATATTCTCAAGCAACTGGATTTCAATTTGAAGGTAGGGAATATATGGTAGGAGCATTAGCAAGAATGAATTTGAATAAAGAAGCTTTGCATAAAGAAACAAAAAGAGATGTAGAAAAATATCTCAAAATATTCCCTTCAAATAATGTATATCATAACAATCTCGCTCAAGCAATAGAGATATTACATTCAATTGATCACTCAATTGAAATTATTGAATCAAGAGAGTTTAGAGAAGAGAAAAAACCTGAAATAAAAATAAAGGCAGGAGAAGGGGTTGGAGTTATCGAAGCGCCAAGAGGAACACTTTATTATATGCTTTCTATTAATAATGAGGGAAAAATAAACTATGGAAATATTGTAATTCCAACAGCGCAAAATCAGATAATGATGGAAAGGGATATAAAATATTTGGTTACTCAAATGTTGAATGAATCAAAGCACAAGATTGTTCATGAGATAGAAAAGCTTATTAGGGCTTATGATCCTTGTATGAGCTGTGCAAGTCATTTTTTAAAGGTGAGATGGTTATAAAGTAAAATTAACTATTAAATAATTTTTTCTTAGAACCTAAAATTAAAACATTTGAATTCATATAGATTTTTATGCGTATACAAAAAGAAGCAGAGATGAAAAAAATTTATATTCTAGGAAATGTTTTATTAAAAGATGATAGTTTGCCAATAAAATTAATACCAAGATTGAAAAAAAGATTCCCTAAAATAAAATTTATTGAATTTGATCCTTTAGAAGAAATTAATGATGAAGAGATTAACATATTAGATACAGTAATAGGAATAAAAGATGTTGAATTAATCACAAACATCGAAAAAATAGAAAACAAAAAGATTTATTCCACACATGATTTGGATTTAGGCTTTTTTATAAAATTGTGGAAAAAGCTTGGTATTATAAAAAAGTTTAGAATAATAGGAATACCAATGAAAATGAGTGAAGAAGAGGCTTTCAAAAAGATTGAAAAAATAATAGAAGAAAAAATAATGAATTCTTAAAATTAAATTGAGAGATAAGATTGCAAAGTTTTAATCTCCCAGAGCTTTTTTGCTAGATCTTTAGATATTCTTTCTATAACAAATTCTCTATGAACTACAACATATTCATTTTCTTTCAAATCAGAAACAAAATCTATTTTATAAAAATTAAATCCTATTGGTGTCAATATCTTTGCTAAACCATTTTCAATCTTTAAACATAAACCAGGATAAACTTTGCAATTTTGTTCATATCCCATCTTTTCCACAACATCATCATGCTCATAAAGAAAATATCTTCTTATAACGTCTTCATTCATCGGATCTTTATTTATTTTTTCTCCTATTTTTTTGCAAAAAGAATAAGCAACCTTAAATATCTTTTCTGAATTTTCAGGCAATTCTTTTCCATTTTTTACAATCCTAAACAATTTTTTAATATAATCCTCGCTAACTTCACCTCTTTCTATTAATTTTTTAGAGCAAGGCAAAGCATATTTCATAAACAGCATTCTGTTTATCATTAAATCACTTAAGTAATCTTTCTATGACATTTGAAAATGCTGGTCTTGTAATAAATATTGCAACAAGAATTCCTAAGGTTGTGGTAATAGCAAATCCTTTAAGAATTCCAAATCCGATTGTCATTAGAGGAAACATTGCACAAATAGTTGTACTTGCAGATGTAAAAATCATGAAAAACGCTCTTTTTAATTTCGCTTTTAGAGAAAGCATTTCTTCTTTTTTTCCAATTATTTCGTCTATTATCATTATTTGTTGATCAACACCTGTACCAACAATTACAATAATACCTGCTATAGAAGCCAAATCTAAATTCCAATTTATTAACACAGATAAACCTAATAGAATTATTACCTCACTGAAAGACGTTAGAAGAGCAGGTAGGCTTATTTTCAAGCTTCTATATCTTAGAAACATAATAATACTAACACAAATGATTGCTACAAAAAGAGAAATAAAAACATCTTTTAAAAACGATGCACCAAGTTTAGGAGAAATTACTTTTGTTGAAACTATTTGTAGGTTTGTCGGTAATGCTCCTGAACGAAGAATTAATTGGAGCCAATTTTTCTCTTGAATAGCTTCTTCTCTTGTTGGTGCTGAGCCAGAGACAGATGCCATTGTAGTTGGTCTATTTTTTAGAGTCGATGAGATAGAAAGATTGCTTACTAACTTTCCATCTAAATACAAATATATCTTAGATTCTAAGTATGCTCTACCATCTTCATATCTAATTCCAAGATTTTTTACTGCTTTATAAAAATTTTCAGATGCATTTTGTGTTACTTCGACATCAAACTTCCATTCATAATAACCGCCAACATCTTGAACATATGAGTGCTGAGGATCAGTATATACTCTGACAACGTCAATTCTTTCTCCACTATTTTTGTAAACAGTAGGAGCTATTAATGCGCTATCATTTTTTATTTCAAAAACAGTAAATTCTATTCCTTTATGTATAAAACTTTCATTTATTCCAAATTCTTTTTCATCGTAGATTATTGAATTTTTTTCCTTATAAATCTTTATTTTGAACCATTCGTTTTCATTCCCAAATTTAACAATTCCTTCCTCATTTTCAAATTTTACAGGTATCGGAATTTTTGCCTCAAAAATTCCTGTCGTGTTTATCAGTCGTTTTACCTCATCTTCTGTTCCACCAGCTATTTGTATTTGAATAAATCTTTCATTTCCATATTTTATTATTTGGAAACTTGACTCTCTCAAAGAAGACATTCTTCTTTCCAAATTATTTTTTATTAATTCTAATGTTTCATCGCTAACATTCTTTTCAGGCTTCACAATTGCTAGAATTCCGCCTTTTATATCCAAACCAAATTTAAGATTTGTTATTCCTCGAGCTTCTACAGCAACATCTCCTTTTTGAATATTAACATCAAATTCCCCGCGGTTCGTTTTTATACGTACAGAACCAAATATGTTGTTAATATCCGCTTTTTCACCATTAACTTCATATATTATATCACCAGATTTTATTATTTCACTAAGATTTTCACTAACAAGTATTACTACAACACCACTTCTTTCTAAGGGAAATATAAGTAATAGAGAGAATATAATACAAAATATCCAAAATATAATTCTAATATTTTTTGTTAAGTTCATTGTTTTCCACCCTTTCTTTTTATCCAAAATCTAAAGAGATATGTGTTTGTTATCCACGTGTTTATTATATCTGCAGACAAACCTATCAATAATGTTAATGAGATATATCTGAGAGCGGTGCCTCCTGAAAATATATATATACACAAAAGAGCAGAAATTGTAGTTAAAGTCATTGTCATGCCAGTTTTTATTGCAGAAAAAATTCTTGAATTTATATCTCCACTTCTCTTTAACATTCTTGTTGCTAAAAGAACATCTGTATCTACAGAATATCCAATTATCATTAAAAGCCCAGCAATTACTGGCAGAGAAAGATTTATATTCAAAACACTTAAAACAGCAACTGTTATAATTACATCAGATATTGTTGAAAGAAGCATTGCAATGCTTGGTAATATTTCTCTGTATGCTAAAAACACCACAATACCAATAAAAATGAAAGCTATTATTAATGCGATTTTTGCTTGTTTCCAAAATATTTCACCAACAGTAGGATCTATTGTCCCTATTTCTACATCACTCTCATCAAAATATATTTTTTCTCTTATTTTTTCTATTACTTCTTTTTCATTTTTTGTTGGTGCCTGTACAATTAAAACATCGCTTCCATAACCATGACTCATTCTTACAGAAGATCCAGGTATAATTCTTTCAATCTCTTTAGGGTCAATACTTTCTTTTATTTTTATACTCAGGCTTAACCCACCACTAAGTTCGACATCCTTTTTTATAAAAAAACCTGAAGTGAGATAATTGTATGAGAGTATAGATATTGAAATAATTAGTAAAATTATCGGAACTAAAATAAGTCTATCTAAAAGTCTTTCAAAATTAATCTCCATACTAACTCTTTTTATTAATAAATCTTAAAAATGAATTATGCAAAAAGATTTTGTAAAGTCAGATGTTATAGTAATCGGAGCTGGAATAGCAGGAAGCTATCTGGCTCATTTGCTTTCTAAGGAAGGAATTGATGTCGTTTTAATAGAAAAAACAAAAAAAATAAAAATAGATTCAGGAATAGTTTCAACAGATATAAAAAATTTTCTTAAAATTAAAGAAAATTTAATAATAGATAAAATAAAAAAAATGAATTTTTTTTCTTCAAAATATAACTTTGAGTTATCGTCAAAGAAACCGTTCGCTTATATACTCAAAAGAAAAGAACTTGGAAAATATTTAAGAAGGTTGTCAATAAAAAGCGGGGCCGTGTTATTTTACGACGAGTGTAAAAAAATAAAAATAAACAAGTATTTTTACATCGGAGGAAAAAACAATAAATACAAATGCAAAATTCTTGTAGGATGCGATGGAGCAAATTCTATTGTTAGAAAATTTTTAGGAATAGAAGAACCCAAATTTGCAATGGGGTTTATTCACAGGTTTAAAAAAGATTTAGGAATAAAAGAGATATCAGTATATCACGACAAAAAATATTCTAAAAGATTTTTCGGTTGGATTATACCTCAGAACAAAGAGATCGGATTAATGACAGAAATAAAAGATTCTAAAACAAATATTTCAAAATTTTTAAAAGATAAAATTAAAGAAAATATTAATAAAAAAGATTACTTTCATCTAATTCCAATCACAACAACAAAATCTTTTTATGAAAACGCAATTTTAGTTGGAGATGCTTGCGGTCAAACAAAACCATTAACAGGAGGAGGAATAATTTATTCTCTTATTTGTGCAGAAAAAGCAAAAGATGCTATAATAAATCATATTGAATACAACAAAAAACTTGAAATATATGAAAAGCTTTGGAAAAAAGAAATTTATAAAGATGTTTTGTTCCAGAAATTTATTAGAGATATTTACGAATCTTTGAATAATAACCAAATAGACAAAATATTTAGAAATGTTGATAAAATCGAACTAGAAGATTTCAAATATGATAGATCCTTTTCATTTCTTAAGGAATTTATAAAAAAAGAACCAAAAAAAGCAGCAAAACTATTCATTGTTTGTTTCAAGGAGCTCTTTAGCCTGTTCTAATTCTTTTAATGTATTTATAGGCAGCCATGTGTTCGGAGGAATAACCATAGAATACATTTTTTTCATTTCTGCTATTATCGGATATACTACACTTTCAAACTCTATTGGTTTTTTTGATTTTTCGTCTATGTATTTTTCAATCATTTTAAAGAATTCAGGTTCAACGATTATTGTACCTGTAGAAGAAAATCTTTGGATCATCGGTTTTTCAAAAAAACTTTCGACTATTCCATGATCATTTATTTTTCCAACCCCAAAAGGATACCTTGTTGCAGAAACAAATAGATTAGTTGCAATTATATCTAATCTTTTCTTACCATCAAGATGATGCAAGAGTAGTCTTATTGGCAAAGTTTTGTCAAAAAACAAATCATCTGGATAAGAAATTATCGCTCTTCTGTTTGTATCAAAATTTTTTAGAGCAGCTTTTAAAGACCTTCCTTTTCCCATATTTTCTTCAGGATCTATGCAATATTTTACTTTAATTCCAAATCTAGAGCCATCTTTTATGTAATTTCTAATCTTTTCATGTTTATCTCCTAATATAAAAACAAAATCATTAAATCCACAATTCCTGTAAAGATCTATGCACCACTCAATCAAAGGCTTTCCAGCTATCTCTATCATAGGTTTAGGTATATCTTGAAGTGCGAGCCCCATTCTTTTTGCACTACCTCCAGCCATTATTATAATCTGCGTTTTCTCAACCTCCTTTTTCAATTCTTCTATCTCTTTCATTTAATCATCTCAAAATTATAGACATCTGAATATAAAGGCCCTTTTGGAGTTAATACGCTTTTCTTCAACTTAAACTCTCTAACCAAAAATTTTCCTATCTCTATATTTTTATATCTCTCTATAAAATTATAAATATCACTGTCAGGTTTGCTTTTTATTCTTGCGAGTGTTATATGACCAACAAATTTCTCATCTTTCGGATTAAATTCTCTGAGATTATTTTTAATAATTTCCGCCAATTCTTCAAGCTCTTTTGATATGCAACCGAGCCAAATTACTCTAATATAATTCATATCAGGAAAAGCTCCAACACCTTTTATTATCACTTCGAATGGTTTATATCTTATTTTTTTAAGATTTTCTATAATCTGATTTTTTTGTATTTCGTTAACTTCGCCTATGAATTTTAATGTTATATGAGGTTCTGAAGCAATTTTTAAAAATTTTTTGCTTTTAATCTCTGATTTTATTTTTTCTATAAACTTGCAAACATCTTCCGATACGTCAATTGCAACAAAGCATCTCATTCTAATTAATAAATTGAACTAAAAATTATATAAAAAATAATAAAACATTTTTAAATAAATTTTGTAAAAATTCTATATGATAATATATTTTATCGGATAGAAAAAAATTAAAAAACAAATATTATTATAATAAACTTAACTTATTTTTTGGTAGATTCTATGAAAATAAAAAGCATAAAGAAAAGGGATGGAAGAATTGTAGCTTTTGATCAATCAAGAATAACAGAAGCGATTTGGAAAGCCTTTCAGGCAGTTGGTTCCAAAGATAGAAAAAAAGCAGAAAATATTTCAAACATCGTTGTTGAAAAGCTTGAAAATATCCAAGAAAAAGAGCCAGAAAAGATAATCTCGGTGGAAGAGATTCAAGATGTTGTTGAAGAAACGCTTGTAAACCAAGGGGAATATAAAGTAGCAAAGGCTTATATAATTTATAGAGAGCAACACAGAGAAATAAGAGAAATAATAGAAAAGTCTAATGTTAATCTGGTTGAGCAATATATTGATAAACTAGATTGGCAAGTAAATGAAAATAGCAATATGACCTTTTCTCTTCAGGGTTTGAACCATTATATTTCCTCAGAAATAAGTAAGGTTTATTGGTTAAACAAAATATATCCTCCGGAAATAAGAGATGCATATAGACAAGGAGATTTTCATATTCACGATCTAGGATTGCTTTCTGTTTATTGCGTTGGTTGGGATTTGTCAGACCTTTTAATAGAGGGTTTCAAAGGAGCTTATGGAAAAATAGAAACAAAACCAGCAAAGCATTTTAGATCAGCTTTAGGACAGATTGTTAATTTCTTTTATACTTTACAAGGCGAAGCAGCAGGAGCAATAGCTTTTTCAAATATCGATACTTTGCTCGCTCCTTTCATAAGATACGATAATCTTAGTTATAAAGATGTTAAACAAGCGATGCAAGAATTTATATTTAATATGAATGTCCCTACAAGAGTAGGATTTCAAACTCCATTTACAAACATAACATTAGATCTTAAAGTTCCGGAATACCTAAAAAACGAAGGCGTAATAGTAGGTGGAAAACAACAAGAAGAAACTTATTCCGAATTTCAGGAAGAGATGGATTTATTTAATAGGGCTTTTCTTGAAATCATGGGAGAAGGTGATGCTGTTGAAAGAATATTTACATTTCCGATACCAACATACAATATAACAAGAGATTTCTGGAAAAATAATGGAAATAACTTAGAAATACTTTGGAATACTACGGCAAAATATGGAGTTCCATATTTTGCTAATTTTATAAATTCTGATATGAGACCAGAAGACGCGAGGAGCATGTGTTGTAGATTAAGATTAGATCTGAGAGAGTTAAAAAAGAAAGGAGGTGGCTTGTTCGGTGCAAATCCGTTAACTGGTTCTATCGGAGTTGTTACAATAAATATGCCTAGAATTGGATATTTATCAAAGGATGATAGAGATTTCTTCGAAATGCTTGAAAGATTGATGGAATTAGCAAAAAACAGCTTAGAAATAAAAAGGAAGGTTCTTGAAAAGTTGATAGAAAAGAATCTTTATCCTTATTCTAAATTTTATCTCAGAAAAATAAAAGAAAGATTTGGAGAATATTGGAAAAATCATTTTTCAACTATAGGCCTTATAGGAATGAATGAAGCATGCTTAAACTTTATTGGAAAAAGTATAGCTGAAAAGGACGGAAGAGATTTTGCATTAAAAGTTTTAGATTTTATGAGAGATAAACTTTTAGAGTTCCAGGAAGAAACAGGAAATAATTATAATTTAGAGGCAACACCCGGAGAAGGAACCAGCTATAGATTAGCAAGAATTGATAAATCCAAATATCCTGACATAATATGCGCAAATGAAGAAGAATACGAAAAAGGAGCAGAACCATTTTATACTAATTCAACACATCTGCCTGTAAATTACACAGATGACATTTTTGAGGTTTTGGAACATCAAGATGAATTGCAAATAAGATATACTGGAGGAACGGTTATTCATATTTTTGTTGGAGAGCAAATAGAAAATTCAAAATCTGTAAGAAACTTGGTGAAAAAGATATGCGAAAATTATAGATTACCATACTTCACAATAACCCCAACATTCAGCATATGTTCTTCTCATGGTTATATTGCCGGAAAGTTTGAAAATTGTCCAAAATGCGGAGAAACAACAGAAGTATATTCTAGAATTGTCGGATACTTTAGACCAGTTAGTAATTGGAATGCTGGAAAGAAAGAAGAATTCAAAATAAGAAAAACGTATGATTTAAAAAAAGCAGAAGCTAAATTTATGCAACAAATTTAATAACTTAATTTTAAAATAATTTTATGAAAATAGGTGGATTTCAGAAAACTTCTTTAATAGATTATCCAGAAAAAATATCTTCAATAATATTTACACAAGGATGTAATTTTAGATGCGGTTTTTGTTACAATTCTTCTCTGGTGATTCCAGAACTTTTTACAGAAACAATTCTAGAGGAAAAAATCTTTGAATTTCTTAAGAAAAGGAAAGGGAAAATTGAAGGAATTGTTATCACAGGAGGAGAGCCAACAATTCACGAAGATTTGTCAGAGTTTATCAAAAAAATAAAAGAGATGAATTTTCTGGTTAAGTTGGATACAAATGGCTCGAATCCAGAAATGATAAAAAGATTATTAAAAGAAAATCTTTTGGATTATATTGCAATGGACATTAAAGCACCATTAATTAAATATGAGATTGTTACTGGAGTAAAAGTAGATCCGGAAAAAATAAAAGAAAGTATAAAAATTATAATGAATTCTTCAATAGATTATGAATTTAGGACAACTGTTGTAAAATCATTATTATCAGAAAAAGATTTTGAAGATATAGGAAAATTGATTGAAGGGTGCAAACTTTATGTCCTCCAATCTTTTATGCCAACAGAAACTGTTATTGATAAAAAGTACATAAATGAAAAACCGCCGGAAAAAGAATTTATGGAAAAAATAAAAAAAATTATGGAAAAATATGTGAAAAAATGCATAATAAGAGGGCTATGAACAATAAAAGATCTTTGATCGAAATACCTTTAATTTTCTAAATATTTCTTTGCATGTAAAATAAAATTACTGGCAACATTATTGATCCCATCATATGAGTTCTTTTTATTTTATTCATATTAACAAAAATTCCGAGAGATAAAGAAATAACACTAAGCAATATGCCCCAAAATCCTGCAAACAAAAAAACAAGAAAAAATAAAAATAAAAGAATACCTTTATTAAGCAGATTGTAATTTATCTTTTCAATTTGCTTTATTAAAATTTTAGAGATTTTCAAAGTTGCTAAAGAAGCAATTCCAGCAGATATTATCGAAATGATTATCATCAATAAAAATTCATTTAATCCAACATCAACAAAATTTTTTATAATTACAGCCAACCCACTCCTTCCCTTTCCAATAAGAAAAAGAGAAATAAATGAAAAAAGAATATTTGTTGTTGTGGCTGCTCCTAATGAAATAAGAAATCTTTCATTGCTTTTGTTAGTTAAATTTGATATTATAGTTGCATGTGATGCGCTTACTCCAGGAAAAATACCAGTTAAAGTGCCTGCAAAAGCTCCTGAAACTATTGCTCTATTTATGCTTTTTAAAGAAATCTTTCTATCACGAAATTTTTGTTCCGGAATTTTTGTATTGTTTTTTATGGATAAAAACAATACAGGCATTCCAAACAATCCTGTAAGCAAACAAAACAGATAATAATTTTGAGATATCGGCAAAGAATTTCCCACAATTCCTAAAATCCCTGAAATTAAAAAAACAAAAGTTGCAAGAATTTTATTTTTCATTCCTTTTTCTGTTAAAATCAATAAAGCTACAATTATTAAAAGAAAAAGATGCATTTGAGAAGAAACACGATTGTATATCATAGGTATAAAATAGTAAAAAATTGGAAAACAAAAAAGAGAGAATAAAAAGCCAAATAAGCTTCCGATAACAGTTAGTTTAATTGCAAAATATCCAAAACCTTTTATTAACAATCTATGGCCAGGAAGAACTGCTAAGGAATCTTCGCTATCCGGAGCGCCAAAAAGGATTGATGATATTGCGCTAACAAAAGAATTGCATATTCCAAGAGACACAATAAAACAAATGAAAGATATATAATCAGGAAATATTTTTAAAAATAAGGATGAAAAAATTATTGCAATTGTATTAGGATGTATTCCTGGAATAAGACCAGCAAAAATTCCAAAGAAAATTCCTATAAAGATAAAAACAAGATATTCAAACATTTTTAAAATTTTCAAATAAATAATTTTTAAAAATTTTTAAAAGTTGGAAAAGATTGGAATGAGAAATATAGTTATAGAAGAGTTAAAATCAATACCAGTAGAAGAGCAGAAGGTTGAAATAGTTGAAAGAAAGGGAGTTGGACATCCAGATTATATATGCGATTCTATGATGAATCAAATCTCTATAGAACTTTCAAAAGAATATTTGAAAAGATTTGGAGTTATCTATCATCACAATATAGATAAAAGTCTTCTTGTTGCAGGAGAAGCAGAACAAAGATTTGGGGGTGGAGAAATCCTAAAACCAATGAAAATGGTTATTGGTGATAGGGCAACATTTTTCATTGGAAAAGAAAAAATAGATGTTGAAGGAATTGTAACAAAAACAGCAAAAGATTGGTTAAAAAATCATTTAAGATTTGTTGATCCTGAAAAAGATATGATATACCAAATAGAATTAAAGCCAGGTTCAGCAGCTTTGCAGGATATATTCAAAAGAGCCTTTGAAACAAAAGTCTTTGGAGCAAACGATACTTCTGCTGTTGTTGGCTATGCTCCTCTAACAGAAACTGAAAAACTAGTTCTTGAAACAGAGAAGTTTATAAATTCAAAAGAGTTTAAAAAAAGATTTCCCGAATCAGGAGAGGATGTAAAGGTTATGGGTATAAGAAAAAATGGAGAGATTCATTTAACAATAGCAATGCCATTAATAGATAGATTTGTTAAAAGTGAGGAAGATTATTTTAGGAAAAAAGATGAAATTTTAGAAGAAATTTCAAAATTTGTGAGAGAGAAAACTAAATATAAAGCATTTGTTTATTTAAATACATTGGATAGAAAAGGAAGGGGTATTGATGGAATATATTTAACTGTTACAGGAACATGTGCAGAAAATGCTGATTGTGGTCAAGTAGGAAGAGGTAATAGAGTGAATGGGTTAATTCCTCTTAATAGACCTAGTGGAAGCGAAGCAGCGGCAGGAAAAAATCCTGTTAGTCATATAGGAAAAATATATAATTTGCTTTCTCATCAAATAGCAAACAGAATTTATGAAAGTGTAGATGTAAAAGAGGTTTATATATGGCTTGTTTCACAAATAGGTGAACCAATAGATAAACCAATGATAGCAGCAGCTCAAATAATAACCAATGAAAAACCGATAGAAGAGATAAAAAGAAGAGTAGAAGAGATTATAGATATTGAACTTTCAAACATTCATAAATTCTGTATGAACTTAATTAATAATAATGTTGAGGTTTGTTAATAGATTTTTTAAATTTCTTTACCGCGCTCCCATATTAAGTTGAAGATAGGTTTGAAAAAATCAGAAGCTGCGTGATCACTCTGAGCCCAGAAAGCTATATCTTCATTCGGTTTTGTTTTCGTATCATCTGTTAAACTTAATATTATATGTTTTTCATCAATTGCGCAAACTCTTGATAAAAGTTTTTTTGCATGCTCCACATCTGATATATCCTTTATTTGAGCATACTTTTTCAATTCTTTTGCTATATTTTCTGTCTTTTTGCTTATTGGTGCTGCTATTCTTATTTGTATACCAGATCTTGCAACCTTTTCAATAGTCTTGAATTTTTTTTCATAAATCTCTTGAAGAGCCTGCTCTGTTAAAAGAAAATCAACAGATTTTCTAGCATTTTCCATCAAAGTTTCTAAATGCTCTAAATAAGCATCTCTTCCACGTAAAGCTCCGGAAAAATCTTCTGGCTTAACAAGCTTTATTCCTTCCTCATATATTTTTTCCAACTCTTTCAATACTCCACTGGAAACAATACCATCAATACTTTTTATCATTTCCTCTGTTTTTTGTTGTAACCTTTTTTTAGCTCTTTCCAAAGCTTCTCTAGGCCTTATTGCTACATATCTCATTGGTTTTGACGGCTGTATTATCACAAAACCTTTATCTGCAAGAGATTCTAATACATCATAGCATCTTGATCTCGGAACGTTAGACAAATCAGCTAACTCACCAGCTGTTGCATTGCCTTTTAATAAAAGAGCAACCCAAAGTTTTCTTTCATATAAATTGAGTCCTATTGTTTTTAAAGCATCGAGAACAGATTGTTTAACATGTAAAACATCAGCCATTAGCCTCTACCTCTCTACAATTAAAAATTAATTATGTCAAACCTTTTAAAGTTTTAATAAGGTGCGTTTGTGATGCAAACAATATACATAGAAACATATGGTTGTTCAAACAACATAGCAGAATCTGAGATAATTGGCGGCATATTACAAAGAGCTGGGTTTGAAATAACTAAAAATATTGAATTAGCGGATATTGTTATTTTAAATACCTGCGGAGTAAAAGAAACAACCATTAAAAAAAATTTATACAGGATAGAAGAAATTCTAAAAAAATATAAAGATAAAAAGATTATAGTATCAGGTTGTTTGCCAGAAATAGATTATAATAGCATAAAAAAAATAAACCCAGAAATAAGCATAGTAAGTACAAATCATATAACAAAAATATTAGAGTCAATATCAAGAATATTGAAAGGAGAAACAGTTGAATATTTAGGCCACAAAAAAGAAATTAAGATCAGTCAGCCAAGAATTTTTTTCAGTAAAGTAACAAGAATTATTCCAATATGTTCAGGATGTAATTCTTTTTGTTATTTTTGCGCAACAAAACTTGCTAAGGGAAACGTTTTCTCTTATCCGAAAGAAAAGATTATAAACGAAATAAAATCTTATAAGCAGGCGGGAATAAAAGAATTTTATATTACAGGCCAAGATGTTTCTTGTTATGGCATGGATAAATACGAAACATCAAAATTGCCAGAATTGTTAAATGATATAATTAAAGAAGTAAAAGGAAAATATTTCATAAGAGTTGGAATGATGAATTTAAAGAATTTAATAAAGATTTCAAATAAATTGCTCAAAGTTTATAGATCAGAAAATATATACAAATTTTTGCACTTGCCAATACAAAGTGGATCTAATATAATATTAAAAAAAATGAACAGAGAATATACAAAAGAGGAATTTTTAGATTTTTGTGAAAAATTTAGAAGACATTTAAAGGAAATTAATATTTGGACAGATGTTATTATAGGATATCCCGGAGAGACAGAAAAAGATTTTCTTGAGACAATTGAAGTTATAAAGATTCTGAAGCCAGATAAGGTTAATATTTCTAAATTTTCTTTGCATAAAGGTACACCATCATATTATATGAAGCAAGTAGACTCTAAGATAAAAAGCGAGAGAAGCAAGATTTTGTATAAAATTGTTAGGGAGATATCTAAAGAAAGAAATAACATTTGGCTAAATTGGGAAGGGGAAATATTAATTAATAACATAACAAAAAAAGGCTTAGTAGGAAGAAATTATGCCTACAAACCAGTTATTATAGAAAATGTTGATAATAAAAAGGCAAAAGAAATTTTTGGAAATTTTGTAAAAGTTAAAATAGTTGGTTTTGAAGGAGGATTCTTGAAAGGGGAGTTATTGAATAATTAATTTTAAACAAAAAAATCAAGAATAAAATAAATTAAAAATGAAAGAATACCTACAAAAAAATTCTCCTTTTTATCACCATCGATAAAAATTAAACATAATACAATAAAAACTATGGCTTTAATTAAAATTTGAGAATAATTTATCAAAAAAATATAATTATAATACGAAGAGAAATAAAAAAACAAAAATATAATTAATGAAATTATGAAAGATCTTTTCATATCAGCTTTATTTAAAATTATATAACTCGATAAAGAGATTGAAAAAATATATTTAAAAATTAATATTAAGAAGGAAAAAATCTCCATAAAATCTTTTTATCAAAATGTTTTTAAATTTTTATCCTTTTTTAATTTATAAATATACTACTTTATGTACATAAAGGTGAAAAAATATGAATGGACAATTAGTTCAACCTATATTAGTTCTTCCAGAAGGTACAATGCGACAAACAGGAAAAGATGCACAAAGAAGAAATATAGCAGCAGCAAAAGCAATAGCAGACGCTGTAAGAACAACATTAGGACCGAGAGGAATGGATAAGATGTTGATATCAAGCATAGGAGATGTAGTAATAACAAATGATGGAGCAACAATATTAGATGAAATGGAGATAGAACATCCAGCAGCTAAAATGATGGTAGAGGTTGCAAAAACTCAGGAAGAGGAGGTAGGAGACGGAACAACAACAGCAGTTGTTATAGCAGGCGAACTATTAAAAAAAGCAGAAGAGCTTTTAGATCAGAATATTCATCCAATAACCATTGCAAAAGGATTTAGAGCAGCAAGTCAAAAAGCCTTGGAGATTTTGGAAGAGATTGCAATGAAAATTGATATAAACGATGAAAAGAATTTAGAAAAAATTGCAATGACAGCGATGACAGGAAAAAGCGGAGAAGCGGCAAAAGAAAGTTTGGCAAAGATTGCTGTACAAGCTGTTAAAACTGTTGTAGAAAAGAAAGATGAAAAATGGTTTATTGATAAAGAAGATATAAAGATAGAAAAAAAGCATGGCGGAAGCCTAGACGATACAAAATTAATAAAAGGTATTGTGATTGACAAAGAGGTTGCGCATCCAAGTATGCCAAAATCTGTCAAAAACGCAAAGATTTTGCTAGTAGATTCTGCATTAGAAATAAAATCTACAGAAACAGAAGCAAAGATTCAGATATCTAGCCCAGAACAAATGCAAAGCTTTTTGGAGCAAGAAACAAAAATGCTAAAAGATATAGCAGAAAAGGTAATAAAAACAAAATGCAATGTTGTATTTTGCCAAAAAGGAATTGATGATGTTGTTCAACATTATTTAGCAAAAAAGAATATAATGGCAGTAAGAAGAGTAAAGGAGAGTGATATGCAAAAGCTTGCAAAGGCAACAGGAGCAAAAATAATAAGTAATTTAGATGAAGCTACAGAAGAAGATTTGGGTTTTGCTGGTTTAGTTGAAGAAAGAAAATTAGCAGGAGAGGAAATGGTTTTTGTAGAAGAATGCAAGAATCCAAAATCAGTTTCTATTCTAATAAGAGGAGGTACAGAACATGTTGTTGATGAGGCAAAGAGGGCAATGGAAGATGCTGTATTAGGAATAATTTCAGCAATAGATTTAGGAAAGTTTGTAGTAGGAGGAGGAACTACTGAAATAGAAGTGGCTTTGAGATTAAGAGAATATGCGCAATCAGTTGGTGGAAGAGAGCAATTAGCAATAAACAAGTTTGCAGAGGCTTTAGAAATAATACCTAAAACATTAGCAGAAAGTGCTGGAATGGATCCAGTTGATGTGATTGTTGAATTGATTTCATTACACGGAAAAGGAAAGAAAAATCACGGAGTAGATGTTATACACGGAAAAATTTCAGATATGTTTGAGTTAGGAGTAATAGAGCCTTTAAAAATAAAAACACAGGCAATAAAATCAGCTTCAGAAGCTGCAGAAATGATATTGAGAATAGATGATGTAATAGCAGCTTCAAAGTCTACAACACCTTCTGGAAAGAAATTCGGCGAAGAAGAGCCAGAATATTAGTTTTTCTTTTTTTCATTTTCTTCTAAATATTTTCTTTTTATTTTTTATATTTTTGTTATTAATAAAAATTATGAAAAGAATTTTAATAACTCTAATAATAATCTTTGCAATAATTTTTGTAGGAATACTATACACGGAAAATATTAAGAAAAATTCTGATTATAAACAAGTTTCAATTAAGGAATTGATTAATGATCCAAAAAAATACGATGGACAAAATATTTTGATTAAAGGAAAATTTACAAAAATGATAGAAAGACCATTACCTGAATGTATACCTATTGGAACAGGAGACAGACCTGAAATAAAAGAAGAATATAAAACCTATCCATCTGCTTGGGGTATTTATGATCAAGATGGAGAAATTGGAGTGATGGTTTATGATGAAAAACTTGGTATTATTAGCACATTACCTAACTACAGAGAAGATCAAGGAATAGAATTGAAGGGCATAGCTAGATCTACAACTGTTAGTGATTATTGTGATTTAAATATTAGATACAGAAGCATATACATAGAAGTTAATGTTAGAGATATTGATGTAACATTAAAGCCTTTATCAGAAAATCTACCACAAGATAGATAAATCATATCTTTTAAATTTTTGCCTCTCTGATTTTAATATGCCAATTAATACAGCTACAATTTCTATACAAATTTATAATTCTCTAGCATATTCTAAATATGATTAAAAAATGTCAATCAACTTATGAAGGCTGCTTAGCTTGTTGTATTTTGCAAGCTGTAAAAAGAATTAAAAATATAAAAATTTCTAAAAAATTTGAGCTTAATTGTTTGATTCATTCTTTAAAATTTAGCAAGCACGATTTTGTTATTGGTCATCTGGATTTTATTGCTAAAAACTTTGATGTTAAAATTAGAAGAATTGTAGATAATAAGCAATTTTACTATTATGTGAAAAAGATAAAATCTTCTTCAAAAATTAAAACCGAAGTTAAAAAAATCAATTTGAAATTAATAAACAAATTTCTTAATAAGCATCCAATATTATATGTAGATTCTTATTATTTGTTTAGAGTTTATCATTACCCTCATTTTATTACGATTCTTGAAAAAATAAATAGTAAATACAAAATATTTGATCCATGGGATGGAAAAGAAAAATTAATTGAAAGTAATATTTTAGCAAAATCAATTTCATCATTGAGGAATCATATAAAATTTTGTCCCCAAATGATAATTTTAGAAAGCTAAACAAAAACCTTTATAGAACCTTTTAAGATACTTGCTGCTATTTTCTTACCTTCTTCACTATCCTTTCTTATTTTTACTATTCCATTTTTTCCAACAATAGCAGAAATTATGAATTCTTTATCAGAATAAAAATTTATTTTGTGATTGTATAAAGATTTGTCAAATTTAAAAACAAAATAATTTCCACTTTCTTCAAAATAAAAATCAGCTTCTTTTTTCATCGTTACTATTTTTGGAATTATATCAATACCTATTCCAAGCCTTTTTTCAATTTTTTTAATTGTTTCACCATTCTTTCCTATTATTTTTGGAATAACTTTATTATCAACTTTTATTATTGCCCTATTTCCATATATTTCTATCTCAGGGTTTTTATCAAAACGTTTTATTTCGTTTTTTATCCTATCTTTTAAAATAGGGTCTTCGATCCTTTTTACAGAAAATATTACCTTCTCTTCTCCAAAGCTATATATCTCATATTCCAATTCATTTGTTAAAAAATCTCTTACTTCTACTATTGGTCTAGCTAAATCCGGATCTTGCATACCTGTTGGAGTTCTCACAACAAGAGAAAGAGAATAAACCTTTTTTATTTCTCCAAATTTTACAAATATTATTGTATCAATTACATTGGAGAGCATACCTAAATCAATTCTATCTATAAACCTTTGAATTGCATCAATAGGAGAGTTTGCATGCAAAACCCCAATCATACCAATTCCAGCAAGTCTCAAATCTTTGAATATTAAAAAATCCTTTGTTGTTCTAATTTCATCAAATATCGTATAATCTGGCCTAACAAGTAGTATAAAGTCAGCAGTTCTTTCAAAATCTCCTTTTAGCTTAGAATATTGTGTAATTTTCTTATCAACCTGCAAATCTCTTGGTTGCTCCATAGTTTTTACTATTTTTCCATTTGATTCATAAAACTCTGCTATAGATGCTGCTAATGTACTTTTTCCTGATCCGGGAGGACCTGCAATTATAATACCTTCACCTGTTTTTATCCTTTCTTTTAATTTTTCAGATAATTTGTAATCATCTAAGGTAAGCTTTACAATAGGTTTTACAACAGTAATTTCAATACCATCAGAAAAAGGAGGTCTTGATATTGCTATTCTCAAATTTTCTAATTGTATAACAGTAGCTTCTCTTTCATCAACCTCTATAAAACCAGATTCATATTTTGCCGCACTCATTATTTCACTAATTATTTCTTCTATCTCTTCTGAGGTTAGAGGTTCTTTTCTTAATTCAATTAAATTGAAATTTCCAGGCTTTCCAACTTTTGCTAAAGGCGGAACACCTTCTTTTAAATGTATAGATAATGTATTTTCTGAAAAAAGTTTTTCTATCTTAATCTTTTCTTTTTTTTCATACGGTTTGAAATATTTTGCTTCAGCACCTCTTGATTCTGCAACCAATGCCTGAACCATGTCTGATGTATACAATATTGCATTTTCCTCTAAGGCAATGTCTATTATTAATGCGTCTATCCTTCCAGATCTTGCTAATTTTATTTCTTCTAATGTTTGTCTTCTTCCAGCACGAGTAATTTTTATGTTTTTTTCTTTTGATAAATTTCTAATTCTTTTAATCTCTTCAAGACCCTTAAATCCAATAACCAAGCCTTTTGATGCTTGAGCTTGCAATTCATCAATAACAAATTCTGGAATTATTATCTCCACATTTTTTATTTCATCTTTTTCTATTAATGTAGATAAAATACCGCTTATTAAAACAGAAGTATCTGGAACAATTTTTTCTCTCTTACCTTTTATTTTACTCATTTGATTTCACCAAAAGCTTTTTATATTATGTAATACAAAATTAAAAAAATAATGAAGACGCCAATAATGCTTGCAACAATAATAGCAAGTTTGTTAGCAATTCCTTTTCTTATGCCGGAGCATGATGAGAATTATTTACCTACAGGAGAACTTCTTTTTAACGCGAATATATCAAAAGAAATACCAGGAAAAACAACAAGCTTTTCAAGCCCAGAAATAATTGAAAAAGAGATGCAAACGCCTTATGGAAAGTTTAAAGCAAAAATAAGCTATGATAGCATAGAGCAAATTTTATATGCTCCTGATAAGGTTGTTATTGTTTTTACAAATTACAACAAAACAGAATGGAGAATCCAAACAAAAGATATTATTTTATCAATTTCCAAAACACCTTCAAAAATAATTGAAAGATGTGAAATGACAAGCGGATATATAGAAATAACCAATGAGCTTGGCTCAATAAGCGAAACAAATTATGGGACAAATTTTGAAGATATGAAGAGGTCATGTAAAAATGCTGAGAAAATCCTTCAAGAATGGGTAGAAAAGATGGAAGCTATGAAAAAGCAATTGTTTGATTTGCCACCAAAAATAGTTATAAATGAATTTTATGTTGATGGGAATATTACATTTAATGAAACAAATGCAACCCAATGGATTGAATTGTATAATCATGAGATATTTGATGTAAATCTTAACGAATGGATAATAATTTCAAAAAAGACAGAAAATGGAAACATATATAATTGTTCAATTTTCGGAACCATACCTGCAAAAGGATATTTGATAGTTAACTGCTCTGAAAAACTTGGAAAATCAGAAGGAGAAATAATTTTGAAAAGAGGAGAAGATATTGTAGACAGAGTAGCATACGGAAGCTTTGATGATGGGAATAAAAATGATAACGCTCCTTTGCCAGATGATAACAATTCTACAGGAAGATGTCCTAATGGCAATGATACAGATAATGACAAAACCGATTTCTCAAAAATGCAAGCTACGCCATTAAAAGCAAATGAATGTTGAAAAGAATTTGAAATTTATTTCCATTCACATCCAATATTATTTTCTTTCGCATATTTTTCAGCTTCTATTATTTCTTTTTCATATTTTTTTGCATCCTCAATCCTTGCTATTGCAAAGCCATTCTTAACCATCCATACATTTATATTTTCATTATCAACAAAAACATATCTTAAATATCTTCCATAAATATCTTTATCTTTTAAATCACATTCCAATCTAACTCTCTTATTTAAAATCTTTCCTTCCAATGCTTTTTTAGAAGAATAGTAACAAGGATATCCTTTTTCATCAGCATCTATTCCAAGAAGTCTTATTGTTTTTCCTCCCTCTAAAATTATTGTATCACCATCTATAACCTTAGTAACAATTTTTGTTTCTTTTTCGCACTTGTTTGATAAAAATTTGAAATATAAAAATACAGAAAAAAGAGTTAAGAAAATTAAAAATAAAATTAATAGTAATTTAAATTTCTTCATTTTATTTAATTTTTTGTAGATCAATAAATATCTTATAAAAAATTCGACGTTTTAATAATTTTATTAAAAGCTTTAAATTCTTTATCATAATGTAGTAACATTTGTGATTAAATATGAAAAGAGTAGGAATTATTGGCTATGGTGCTTATATACCTAGATTTAGGATAAAAATAGAAGAAATAGCAAGAGTATGGGGAGCTGAAAAACCATCTTTGGGAGTAGAAGAAAAATCCGTTCCTGATATAGATGAAGATACTATTACAATTTCAGTAGAAGCTGCAAAGAATGCTTTAAAAAGGTCAGGCATAAATCCAAAAGAAATTAAAGCAGTTTTTATTGGTTCAGAATCGCATCCTTATGTTGTTAATCCTAGTGGTACAACAGTTGCAGAAGCGATAAATGCCTCTGAAGATTTATTTTGCGCCGATTTAGAATTTGCATGTAAGGCAGGTACAGCAGGCATACAAATATGCTATGCTATGGTAAAAGCAGAGATGATAAAATATGGGCTTGCTATTGGAGCGGATTGCGCTCAATCAAGACCAGGAGATGCTTTAGAATATACAGCAGGGGCAGGAGGCGCAGCATTTATTATAGGCCCTTATGAAGAGTCTCTTGCTGAAATTGAAGATACTGTAAGCTATGCCACAGATACCCCAGATTTTTTTAGAGCTGAAGGTGAAGAATATCCTCAACACGCAGGAAGATTTACAGGAGAGCCGGCATATTTTAAACATGTTATAGAAGCAACAAGAAGGCTTTTGGAAAAAACTGGCTATAATGTGAATGATTTTGATTATGTTGTATTTCATATGCCAAACGGAAAATTTCCTTTAAGGGCTGCAAAGATTTTAGGAATTCCATTTGAAAAAATAAAAGATAGCTTAAATGTTGTCGAGAAGATAGGAAATGCTTATTCTGGATCTTCGCTTTTAGGATTATGTTATGTATTAGATATTGCAAAACCAGGTAATAAAATATTACTTACATCGTATGGAAGTGGAGCCGGAGCTGATTCATTTTCTATTGTAGTAACAGATAAAATAATTGAAAAAAGAGACAAAGCACCAAAAACATCTTATTATATTGAAAGAAAGGAATATATTGATTATGGAATTTATGCTAAGTTAAGAGGAAAATTAAAGATGTAACTTTTTAATTTTGTTTTTAATTGTTTCTTATAAATTATTTTTATGGAAAATGTAACAGAAAAGAGAAGAAAAATCCAATTTATTTCGGATCTTAAACAAGGAGATATAGTTAATGATATGTTTGCTGTTAAATTTAAGAAACCTCCGAAAAAATATGAAGCAGGATATTACTTTGAAATAAGGCTTAGTGATAGGACAGGAGAAATAACTGCAAAGTATTGGGGAAGCTCTGAAGAAAATGTTACGAAAATATACAAATCATTTGAAAAAGGAAGCGTTATTCATATTTCTGGAATTGTAACAGAATATAGAAACAAGATAGAAATTTCAATAAATGAGCAGAACTTATTTAAGGTTTTGAACAAAGACCAATATTTTTTGGAAGATTTTATTGGATTTACAAGAAAGGATATTAACAAAATGAAAGAAGAATTACTAAATTTTTCCGAGAAAGTGAAAAATTATTATCTGAAAATGCTTTTGGATTTATTCTTTAGAGATGAAAAATTCATGGAAAAATTCTGTTCTAGTCCAGCAGCAATGCACTATCATCAGAATTATTTTGGCGGTTTGCTTGAGCACACCTTAAATGTTACTAAGATTGTTTCAACAATATATGAACTACATCCAGAAATGGATTATGATCTATTAATAACCGGAGCATTACTTCATGATATAGGAAAGATAAAAGAGTTTGAATATGATACAAGCATAGATGTTTCAAGAGAAGGAATGCTTTTGGGTCATATTATTTTAGGGAATGAAATGGTTCAAGAAAAAATAAAACAAATAGAAGATTTTCCGGAGATTTTGTCATTAAAATTGCAACACATCATCTTAAGCCATCATGGAAGAAATGAGTTTGGCTCACCAAAAGAACCACAACTACCAGAAGCGATGGCAATTCATTTAGCAGATGAACTTGATGCTAAGCTAGATCTAATGATAAGGTTTAAATCAGAAGCAAGAACAGAAGATCCTTGGATATGGACAAGAATTTTTGGGCATATATATTT